>JGI24022J15233_10006020_pt1 | contig 13038 bp, 3 predicted proteins | sample Ectturendosymbi2_FD_15233 | JGI IMG/M metagenome (IMG submission 15233)
CCCTAACATAATGGATCAAAAAAACAAGACCTGTGAAAATAAACAGACATTTGAAGAGAGCGAGTAAACAGTTTGATGAAAGCGCGAAACCGCTGAAAAAGTGGCTACCAGTGGTTTCAAATTCAAAGCATTAAACTTCTCATGAACGGGCAACCTTATGCTGACGATGCCTTACCATCAAAGGAACGTATGACGTTAGACGCTGTGATAAACTAGACGCAACTGCGTATTAAGTATGTGTCTTCTTGTTCCAGAGTTGGCAGGCATGAACACTAGGCACAAAATAACTTATTTGAATGCCGAAGCGAAGTTACGTACTGTATGGAAAATTTCATTCAAACATCGTAAATGTGGTGATTTCATTCCTAACAAAAATCAGGCAATAAGTCAAAAAATATCTGGCTAAAGCCACGATTCACATTTATAGAAGTGTTAACTTCTTTGAGAAAGTCTCGAGAGTGAGGGTCGGAAGGATTTTTTCCAGGAGGGTGCCAGTAGTGAAATTTTCCACGGGGTGACCAAAAGGATTTTTCCAGAGGGCACCAACAGTTGCATTTCGTATTGCCAACTTGAAACTAAAAGAAAAACATTTTTTATACCAAAACGTTCATAGAAAAATTCCAAATTTCAAAATCCAGGGGCTTAGCCTTCCTCCCCCCCTTCCGACGCCCATGATCGCGAGTTGCATTTTACGTTTGGAACATACAATTAATTGGGTCTTATTCGAAAATTTTCGAATAGACTGTGTGCAAGTATTTGTCCCTTTTATTACTGTGGTACATAGACGGTTTGCAAAAACCGTTGACAAAATACCACCCCACTCAACTTCGTAGAGAAGTTCTGCAAGTTGCCTGCTTAAAGAATGTTTACCATTGACCACTACAATATCTGGGGATTGTGCTAGATACTGAGCTCTCAGATGAAAAAGACATTCAGAGACAACTGCGATACCAATACTGTGCAGCAAACAAGCTGCGAGCTTCTTTTTTCCGATGTTCAAACGCAGTAAAAAATGTACTTTTTCGTTCCTTTTGTGCATCCATGTATGCATCACAATTATGATGTAATAATGAGTGCGGGGCTCTTCAAAAACTGCCGTGATGAGCGAGTGTTAGTAGTCAACAGGTTTAATACAACATTCTGACCTTTGAGGCCTTATTGCGAAAAAATGTCTGCCGGCTTCTTGAAAGATGCAAAAAATCTAACAGCGTATGGTTGCGCGCTTTGATGCAGTCAGACTTTTTATATTCGTTCTTATTCTTTGAACACTACAACCGCATTTTATTTTGTGACTGAGTGCTCGGACGTGGCAGTGTTGGTTCGTTTGAGGGCGTGTGCACGCCACAACACATTCATGCTTTACCTGGCTTTGACCAGGATTGGACTCAGCGTCCTACTCTGGAAGTAGTGTTTCACCAAGTGTTACGGGTTAGCGAATAAAAGTGTTAAGAAAGTTTCTTCCACCCTGTGGTTCTGCCTCCAAAGCCGTTATATAAAGCGCTCTGTTGTGTCTGTTTTTATCAATTCCCATTGTGCAGACAGGGTGTGCTTGTACTATGGACTTCGTGTCTGTTCCAAAATTAAAATTAAATAGTCGTTAAAACAAGAACATATTTTGCTTTTCCCAAAAGCCATAGACCAAACCTTATCAATGTAGGTTATCTACTTGCGGTAAAGTAAATAATATCGTGTAAAATAAAAACTTCTTCAGTTTCTGTGGCACCGAGCGCAGTAGCAACAAAAGCTGTCAAAATATTATCTTGGATATAGAAATAATAACCGAAAACAAACATGGATATTTGTTCTACAATCAAAAGCAAAAATCGTTTATGTGATTCCGACGTACAGGCTGAAGAGATAAAAGACCTTGTAAGCCAGCTAGTTACAAGCGCTTGTATTGCTGCAGAAGAACAGCTCCTTTCCCAAAAGTTGAGAAGCATGTGCGACTCCGAAGGAAAGGAACAAAATCCACAGCAATCCGCTCACATNATCCACCAGCTTGGTCGNGTATACCGNAAGCGAACCCCTGACAAAATATCTCTGATCAGAAGCGCGATCTTGTTCAACGCGGCTCTTGTGAGAAAGCCAAGCAATGCTGATGAGATCGAATCGGATCTTCGAGAGCTTTGTTCACATGTGCTTCATCTTGCTGATGCTCAAGATAAAGATGCGGATTTGATCGGAACAGCAAAAACAACGTTTGAAGATGTAAGAGAAATGAGAGAGATTGTAGACGAAGTCATAAACACTGTCCATCGTATTTCAGACAATGTATACGAGAATCAGTATTTGGAAAAGGTAAGCACGCACATTGACTGTCTTCAGCAGGTTCAAGAATGCATCTTTCAATGCTTTGTTAAAACAATGAAGAACATAATGGACTTTGCGGTAAAAGTAATGGGAGATTTCCCTTGTGCATTCGCTTTGTGTGGAATGGGGTCACTTGTAACCAAGGAAATTACGCCATATTCTGACTTTGAAAGTTTCATAGTTCTTGAAGATGGCATACAGCATCAACCTAATTATGAAAACAAACTCGAATATTTCCGATGGATTGCTACAATTTTTCAACATATTCTGGTAAGTTTTGGAGAAACCGTCATTTACGATGCTGCAATTCCAAGTCTAAATCATCCTGAAAACAAAGAAGAAAACTGGTTTTTCGATGCTTTTACTCCTTGTGGAATATCACCAGATGGATTCTATCCCCATGCATCTCACAACCCACTCGGCAGGCAAGACTTCACCAAAGACAAGTCATGGAAAACCGAGTTGATCAAACCAGTTAGTGAAATGCTCAAATACCTCGATGAAGATGAAGACCGCAAAAACGGTTTCCACTTGGCTGATATTCTCACCAAGTTTTGTTTCGTGAGCGGTGACCGAGACTTGTTCGATCGTTTCGAATCCTCTGTTAAAAGTAGAATCAGTGAAACAGGAATATCTGTCAACTCACTGCGCTTGATGAAAGAAGATCAACAACGTTTCGGAATGACAAAAGGTTTGTGGAATCTTCAGTTTCATTCACAATTTGACATCAAACGCGTCATCTATCGCACTATTACCATGTCTGTGGCAGCACTTGGACAACTTCATGGAAAAGACTGGTCCAGTTCTTTCGATGTTATTGACCAACTTGACAAAAGTTTTCCCAAACATCTTAGGATAAAGTTTAAGCACGCTGTAGCCATTGCTTGTGAAATAAGATTGAAGTCTTATTTGGCTAATCGAGGCCGGATAAATACCTCGAAAACAGGTTCCTATGCAAACTTTGAGTTTCAATCAACATTGGTCGAATGGTTAGGCTCTCGTGGTGCCTGTGATTTCATAATCACAGCTCTTTGTTTGCAAGAAATTGCTGTGAAAGTGTTTGAAGAAAATATTCCATTCACCACAATACAAGCGCCTGACGCAAAACCGATGTCCCAGGCCATGGATATATTAATGGTTTCACTTAAAATGTCACCTTTTTCCCGATATGTTCCAAGCACAAGGCAATCAATTGTTGCAAATGACGTCACAATGCGCCTGATGAATTACGATTTCAACAGACAAGTGGAATTCTTCGAACACGAAAAGTTGATGCACCATTATTCAACCAGAGCTTCTATCCTGCTTAGCTTGGAACAAATGAAGGAATCTCTGGAATGCTGCGATAAAGCGCTTTCTCTTAAGGAAAATGCACCGTTATCTGTTAGATTTCAAGTGCACTTGGTGTTGAAAACTGTGTGTCACAAGTATTTTGCTGATGATGAAAAAATCAAAGATGATCTGAACCGAGTAGGTTGTCAGCAAGAAATTGAATTTATGAGCATACCAGCAGATGACATCCACCTGGATGCGTGGAAACGCGCTGTAGATGCAAAACAACCACATGTCTCTGAGGCTCACAATCTTGAAATGCCTTATGCAGAAAAACTTCAACTTCGCGCATTGGTATTTTCAGTACTGATAAAGCTAGGGAAAGCTAGACTGAAGTCTTTGGCAACTGAACCTATGAGTTTGATATCTCTGATGAGCCAAGCATCTGGCAACAGTGAAGGTAGTTCGCCACTGAAAGGTTTCAACTTGCCACGTATGATGGAAGGCCTGTGCAAAGTGATGTCTGGCAATCAGTCGGTCCCACCAACTAGATCAGTGAAGGAAGCGTTCTGTGAGCAAAAGGAAGGTGTTGATAAAGCAGAAGAAGAAAGAAATAAAAAAACTGATGAGTTTATTGATTTGATGAATTCAGCTGCACCCGATTTGGGGTTGGCGAAAATAGAGAAGGATAGAGAGTTCGAAAAGATGAAAAACGTGAGAACTTCTCTTGGTCGAGTGCTGGAATCAGTCGGAAATGCAGCCACACTGGGAATAACCATTGAAATGAGAAAACTCAAGCAACTCCAAGAAACTGGTGAAACAAGTAATGTGTCTAAGTCTTACCCTACTTTAGCTGAATTTGAATCTCTAAAGAAGAACACTTCTTTGACCTTGGCTAGGGGTATTGAGAAAATAGCTTCTAAGCAGAAAGATGCAAAAAATATAAGCAAGTCACGAAAAACCGTTGACAGTTGCGACACCTCAGACTTTGAGGAAGATGAATTGGATTGAAATGAGGTATCGAAGAATTAGCTGTTCACCAGTCGTGGACCTTATTCCCAACAAAGCTTGAATAAGTGAAGTGCCATCTTTACTGATGAATATTGGTAATGATTGATGAATAAATATTTCCAAGACATCATAAATGAAATTACCGTGAAGCTTTTATTGTGTTAAGGAAAGGCTCTCCTCTTAATGCCAATTATTATTATTATGAAAGTCGTTAACAGAACAAAATGTTTGCAGCAATATCTCTCTGAAACCCTTTATCGTTTGCACATTGCTGCCGATGTTCTGCAATCACGGCAATTTCAGGAAACAATGGCTTTTCATCAAAACGTTTGTTATCCTATCAACTAACAGTGTAATCAGTGGTGTAACCAGCCCAAAATTTGGGGGCAAAAAAATTTGTGGGGTGCAAAATGTTTGATTTTAGGTGAATAACACTATTTTGTTAGGAAAAACACCTTTCAAAGTACAAAATGACTATATGTTCTAAAAACTGGGGGGAGGCATGGCCCCTTTGGCCCCCCTGGCTACGCCTATGCGTGTAATCGTCACCACTGCGTTCAAAAGAATTGTCTCTCCTCCTTTTTATCAAACTCTGTGCCTGATTTCACTCATTAAATGGTCAAAGATCTTCAGCTTTGTTGTGTCTACTCTTAATAGAAAAAATATTTTTAATTTTTATTGTGTACTTCTTGAAAATAGAGTTATGACGTTACAATTGCAAACATTACATAGGTTTCACGCAAGCTGCTACATTTTCAAAATGCTGATCTCATGATTGCTATCATGACGGCTTCCCACCTGAGGTAGAAGCACAAATGAGCTTCTGTACAGTCTTTACTGGTTTTCACATGAGATCGCCTCACCTTTTGCTCTGGAATGATGCCTGAATATATTTNTTTGCTTACCTGTTTATCACTGTCTGGACACACGTTTGTGTAAATAGCACATAATTGAATAGTAACGTAAATGAGATCGCTGTCTATAGAAATTCTGAAAGATAATTATACTTTTCTAGAGAAACAACTGGTTTACTGCGAACACTAAAAGGGAACAAACAGGAAAAATTGATGCTTTTCGGTAGAGACTGTGGCAAACGTTTGAAACTTTCAAATCAGTTTTTCATTTTAATTTGCTGAATTGACTAAAACGTGATAGACAGTGAAAAGAGCAAAGACCTTAATGCAAATTGTGTGACTTTTTTACTTGCAATGTAGTAATGATTATCGAGTTTCTAGGAGTTTCTTGTTATAATATTCCGAAGCCTGCCAGCAAAATGTGAATGTTTTGTTGCATCTGGCTTCACAATATGTGGTGCCGTCTGTGAGCGTTTCGTCTTATTTATATAAAAATGTAGTCATTTTTCCTTCGTTTTCACTATAGCCATATATCCTTGCCTTAAATGCACAATTGATTAATATGCCTGCGTCTACTTTTATTACTTTGCCCCAATAAGTATTGTATTCAAGAGAATTTCTGAACCGTGCCTGTGTTTCGAATGTTTTTTTCTACAAATTGCTTTCATTCTTTAATTGTCTGTGGACTTTTGCTGCAGATTCAGTTTCTGTGACTATGGCTTGTAAGACATTTTTATCCCAGTTTTGTTTTGAGAGACATTGAAATGCTCACAGCTGCAAATAAACCTAAGAAACAAATATCACACTGATTTGAAAATAAACCATGTGCTGTTTCACGTCTGAGGCAAATGCAATTTACATCAACCCTGTCTATTTTTAATACAAATTATTCTGATAAAGCGACCTTATCTTTCGCCACACGTATTCGGACATCACTGCGACACTAAACAGACAATTTGTTTGGTTGGGCGGACAGCAGGTATTTTGAACTAGTGGTTACCCTCCAGGCCTACACGACACAAATCTCGCTAATGCTTTCACGTGCAGCATGTGAGAAACGCTGTTTTCAAGGACACCGGAAGCCAACGTCCAGTTGTTGTTTCCCATAATTGGCATTTCTTCCGGCGCAGACAAAAATATTACTTTTTCAAAATTTATAAAACAGTTATTACCTTCATGACATACTTCACTCTCTTGGACTGCATGCAAATATTTTGAAGTGACCGGTGTCTGCGGTTTTACATTTTGAGCAAATTTCAGCGTACCTCTGAAACCGTTCTTCTGTAGTTCACATAATGCATGATTAAAGCTTGAAAATAATCTTCAGTCAGTTAATGCAACTCCTTGATGGTAAATTTAGGCTTGCAAAAGTTTAAATTTACAAATCATTATTGGAATACTGACAAGAAGGCCTGTAGAAGTTTAATTTAAATTTAGAGAAAATTCAAAAGATTAAAAATGTAGTAACTTTCAGAGTAGTTTTGAATAATCATTTGCTTTCATATTTTTCACTCCTTTTTTCAGTAATATTATAAAAAAGTGCATTAGGTTTAATACCAAAGATTTTAGATTTTCGGTGGTATGTTGCGATCAGTTTTTTTTTTGCAAACTGTAAAATTTGCAAACTTAATTTCCAAAATCCAAAAATATTCCAATAGTTAAACTACCACTTGTGGACGTCTTTCCTGAGCGTAGAAATTTATTGCTAAATCATAATAAAGTCGATTCAACCAAAAATAATGGCCTTCACCATTATTGCGTCTATGTGAACACACAGTGATACCCGAAGACAAGAGAAAAGCGTTCTTGAAGGGAGCAACATCTGAAAATTTTCGGACAATGGAATTGGTATAAACGATCTCTTTTTCAGGTGGTCATTTCATTGATGTAAGCTACAGGTAGTTAGGCAAACCACTATATATTGTTTCTCAACTTTCAGATAAATGCGCTGAAAGTAACAGATAAAAAACTGAATATAGAAAAGTTGTTATAAATTTTTTTTCCCATTACTCTTTACTCAAGAAGAGATTACGCACAACTCTTTAACTGAGGTACTACTTAGAGTAAATCAAAATAACAAACAATCCCATTACGTGATAGAATAATTTGTTTGCAAGATTTTTGAAAGCGTGTAAAAGTCAGTAAAGCATTTCATGAACTATCACCTTGTGCATCAGCAGTTCTATTACTGTAGCTTCACACAAAGCTAAGTAACAATCTCGAGACCGTCATGAGACAGATTAGTTTTACCCTACGGCTTACTCTAGTTTTAGTGTGACAGTAATTCTGCTCACCACTAGAGAAACCGCAGATTCAGACATTTGTTTTATGTGCTGGCTGATAAGCCAGTAGTTTGACGGACTATGACTTAACGCCTCTTAAGTCAAAATCCCCCCTGGAAGGCGACGATTCACTCGTGCTTTGCCGGAGACGGGCACAGTTAGACTCTGCAAAGCTGTTGCTAGAGCTGATATCCTACCTTACGCGAGTGCGGCAAGGGTCGCTTCATGGTTGGTGCATCCATCTGTTCGAAAAGCGGGGTGCTAAATCATTCGCAAACGACCTGGTTGAAGCTCGGGGTGTCGTAATCACCAGGGCAGTATTTTCAATGCGATTTGTTGAGAGTAAGTCTCAAGATCTATCGATTGTTTGCCTGGAAAGCTGGCGCAGAATGCACGGGGCGCAATAAGTCTTGGTAGTGGTGGGGATTATTTTCTAAGGTGTTAGCAGGTTTTTTAAGGTGTTTTAGGGACCCGATTCGGGTCCCTAGAATCAGAGAAAATTATCTTTGGGTCCCTAGGATCAGAGAAACTCTGGCCCCTAGAATCAGAGAAATCGGGTTCCTACACGTCCATACCGGGTACCGAACATATTCCTTAAAAAAACCCTGGTGTTAGTGTTTTTTTCTGGACCTAATCAGGGTTTTAAATACGAAAGCGTTTCAAAAGAGCCTTTATAAAAGTTACAAGTTCAACAATGTCCAAATACATAGATGTTTTGTCACAAAATATAAAAGTCTAAGGCTTCAAGGAAACTTTCTTACCACATTTGGAATAAACCAGTGGTAATTTGATGTCGAAAGATGAAGTCGTCTTGCCACAGACATTATCCGTATTAATCTTGTATACGAGCTCACTAGGACAAAAGTTCTAAAAAAAACTTCGAATGATTAGGAACTAGCTTAGCTTAATGAATAAGCTTCATGATTACCTATTCAAAGTGCTTTGTGGTTGGATTATGAGGAAGGTTTTGCAAGCACATTTTAATATCAGAGAGAATAAAAATTGTTTGCAACATTTAGAGAGAATACGGATTGTATTTTAGCATCCCATGCATTTCCTGTGAAGAGAAAACCTTATTGGTTTCTATTTATTTCAAAACCTTATTCTATACGTTCAAAAGCTTCCTCATAAGCCTGTAAAATTTTTCTACAATTAATCTAAGTGTTTTCCAGAAAATAATTAATAATGTTTGTGATTTCCAATAATTAGGAAATCAAAAATAAAATTTTGATCTGCTTTGACCAAGGATAGTTATTTTCTCATACAATACAATATTATTCAAATGTCAATTCATGCTGCCTAGGCAATGTACAGAAAAGTGTCGTTAGTTTCTGAAAGAAAATCAAGACTCGTTGTCCAAAATCTAGGTACGCTGAAGAAAGCTCGCCAGGAAATAACTCAGCCTGTCTTTATTAAAGTACAGAATTAACAATACAACTGATTAAATGCCAAAACAGCATTGAATAGGCAATTATTTACTGATAAATACGAAAACGAGTCTTCAAGTGCTATAGGTGTTGTGCACTTAAGCGTTAGTACTAAAATTAGCAAACTAAATAAAAGTATTGAAAAGCGTTGCTAAAAGCACTGAATATTCAATCAAAAAACGTTTCACATTTCCGGTTTGGGAATAGTTTTTGCCACGTGTCAACTGCTCTGCATTCCCTTGATTCATTGGAGTAGACAGCGGCTAATTGTGGCTTCTGCAGTCAAACGTTTTGTCGATTTTACGCTAATGACGCGCATAAAATATTTTTCTAGTTTACGATTGCTTGTTTATGATTTGACATTCAGTTTTTGAAAATGGTGCGTGCGGGAGAAAATTTTGACCCAAAAGGAGTGGCGTATCGTCGTCAGCAATCAGGGCAACAAGGGAATAAATTACTGAATCACTTCACATTTTTTGGATTCATTGAAAAAAGAGATAATACACTCTAATTTAAACAATGTTGATTACTTTGGACACAACGTGGGTCTATGGTTTTGGATACGACCATACATTTCAGCAACAGCTGTTGGCCAAGAAACAGACAGTACTAGGTAAGTAACAGCAACGTGTCTGCAACATGGTTTCCTGGGAAGTTATACACACAATAAGCGCAACGCACCGCATTCCTGCCCTTCTCGCCTGGATCAGTTTCTCTTCAATGCTGATTTCACTTTCCTTCGCTTCGAAAGCCATGATATCAACCCCACGCCCTCTCGCTTCTTGGATGTCTTGAAAAGTGAATTGAACCTCTGCAAGGACAAAAGAATCACACAAACTTTTGAACGTCAATTATTATCACGGCTGTGCATTAGCCAAACAAGTTATTGAAAGAGTGGGCAAGGGCGGGGCGCAGTTGACGAAGTCTGGAAGAACATTTTAGTATTTTAGATGGATTTACTGCAGTGGTGGGATTCAAATTTTTTAAGAACAGGTTCTCTCACTCCAGGACTCGCAAACAACAGGTTCTGTCATTGTCACAGTCTCCAGAGGAAAACCATGCTGGTTGGCCCGATGTAAGTGCAAAAGGTGATCTTTGTGTTGCCAACTGGTGCAATCTAGCAAAGCAAATTATTCATTTTAGTTATTTTCCCAAATTTTAGTTTTGTTTTTTACTATTAAAAGTTAGTTACAGGTATATGAGAAGTTTGCCAAAATAAGTTATAAGTAAAAGGTGTTCACGGGGAATAATTGAGAACCCCTGACTTAAGCCAACAAGGGGTTCTCGGAAAGAAATTCCAATAACAAGTTCTTGCGATCCGGTGTGAACCGGTCGAATCCCTTCACTGGTTGACTACGTACCAATTCATGAATTGGGGTTACTTCAGTCTCACTTACTAAAACAAAATACTCTTCAGGCAGTTAAAAATATGTCTGGTTGCAGAGGTTTTAACAAACTGGTTTTGGTATATATTCGTTCAAACGTATTGGCTGGTAATGACATTAGCGTTGTCAATACCAAACGGTAAAGCGATTTTCAGCCCCTAATCGCACCTCAGCTCGTAACGTAGCAAATGCTGTGTGAGCCCGGCCACCTCCGTAATCTTCAAAAACATGTTTAGTTGTTGTTAGGTGCAGCAAAAATTATGATAACGCCCCGAAAATATCACCTGGTTGCGGCCATATCCTGCGTGAAAAATTCCGAAGCTCTTGAGAGCACCACGTGACTTTTGATGTGCCAGTTCAAGCTTTTTTAAATGCAGTTTTACATTATATTGTTACTTGCTTATACCAGCGATCCCCAAACTTTTTGGATGCTGGGCCAAAATCGCGATTTTATCAGCGTCTGCGGGCCGGACTGATTTGTGCATTGAACAAAAATAAAACAAAAAACCTCACGCATAACATTAGACACGTTTGTACATTGCAATATGTTTTCTTTGTTTTGTAACATGTTTGCAAAGTGACTTCAGCAACTGCTTGTTTTGTTGCATAATAGTTGTAATATTTGGTTCCATGCTTGACGCTGCAATACGTTAATTGCTTCTACGATTTTCAAGAACCCTGTATACCTCACCAATCACTGACTAGACAGCGGAGTCGTAGTCGAGACCTAAACTTCGAGACCAAGNCTTCATCAAAATGTTCAAGACTCGAAAATTTACAGATTATCCCGAAATGTTACTAAAAATTTTCAAAAAAGTGTCATAACCACTTCAAAGCTGGCATGTTGCGAATTCTCGGCGTTTTCTCTACTTGCTTACTGTATGTTATTTCTTACCTGCAGATACAACAAAGAAAAGGCATTTCAACTTCGAAGTGGTTGAATTAACGAAGTTTTACTAAGTCATATCGTTGCAGTATTCAAAGTTACAAGACAATAGGTTTGAGGCCACAACCTGTAGCCTTCGAGACCGAGACGAGACTTGAAACCGTCGAGACTGAGACTCGCAGAAATGGGTCTCGAGACTACGAAGTGCAGAGACAGGCAAATATTTGGGAGTGTGAAGGATTTTTGCCCGAATTTACTCAAACGTACACGAAAAATTTGACTCTCAAAAATGATTGACTTATTTTGGAAGTCACACAAAAAAGGTCTTAAAGGTCTTAAAGGTCTTCATGTGTATTTGGAGAAGAAAAAGTCAAATTCAGACATATTTCGACAGTCAGTCTCATTCATCATACACCTAGAACAAAAGTGTCGAAACACCTGTGCCCACATTTTGCTGGATTTTGCCCGGATTTTTAGAGATTTTGACCGGATTTTTGACATATCAAAACCTTTGGAGGTGGGCTTGTACCCCACAACCTCGCCCCCTGCACCACTGCCGGAACTGGCCTCGAGATCAAGTATCGAGATCCCATCACTGTTATTCATTATATTAAATGCCGGTACCCAACAAACTCGCTTGCAATCAGCATGCAGCATAGGCGTAGCCAGGGGGGCACATGGGGCATACCCCACAACATTTTTAGCATATATAGTCATTTTGTGCTTTGGGAGACGGTATCCCAAACAAAATAGTGTTATTCGCCTAAAATCAAACATTTTGGCCCCCGCAACATTTTGGGCTGGCTGCGCCGCCACCATGTAGTATTCCAGTTGAAAAAATCCAAGAGCTGCCAAATAACGCTTGTACTTTAAACGCCAAATGCCTACTGCAGTTTACAAATTTTTATGCACGCTAATGTAGATTCTACAGCAGNCTGGGCGCCAAGCACNAGGACAATATNAGGGGGATGGTGCGCAGTAACTTCCAACGAAACAAGCAGCAATGATGTAACAATTTTCTATGTTTGTCTTTGCTTATCTAAGTTATACGCAAAGCGTAACATTGAAAAGAATGACGTTAGTCCTAAGCAAATCATTTCTGTTAGACAAAATGCAAGTAAACTCCAAAACGTTTGTAGTTGATCTTTGATCAGAGATAAGCATGGTTTGTTTGGTTTATAGCCTAAAGCTTATCGGGATAAATTTCTCAATTGTAGCATATGCTTTTTGTTTTTAATCCTTTTTGTGTAATCACATCTTACATTAATTCATTTGCACGAAATTCTTAAAACACTAAATATTCCTAGGAAGCTTGCCGGCCGGATCTGGCCTGCGGGCCGGACATTAGAGAACGCTGACTCATACGATAAGCTGGTGCTTGGGTGTGTAAACGACAACACCACCCTCCAACCGTTCATCAAATAACTGTCTGTTTTGACCGTCGTGAGAGAAGGACGTGTTCTGAGCTGAACAGCAGTAGGTTGTATAAATCATGAAACGAGCCGAACATTGAGCAACTATTAAAGGAACGGCTATTATACAGGCGTAATTAAATACTGTCAAAGTAACATCAGCTTTTGTTTCATTTAAAGGGCGAATAATGACGGATCT
>JGI24022J15233_10006021_pt1 | contig 13037 bp, 7 predicted proteins | sample Ectturendosymbi2_FD_15233 | JGI IMG/M metagenome (IMG submission 15233)
AGAAATTCTCTGTGCGGGTAACTTGATGTTGATCCAGTGCATGTGAAGCGGGGCGGGAGCAGAAAAAAATTCAACCCGCGAAGGATTCAAATGCTGTTGCAACTTCTCAGTTGGCGTTGCGTTAAAATGTGCAATTCACCACGTGCGCGAAGAGCAACACCCATATATACGTGGCGCGAACAAGCAATAATAGAGTGATTGCGGCGTGTGATCTCTACCGATACCAGCTTGTGAACGATTGAACACAACGACAAGCGTAAGCAAAGAGTGATTACGGCGCATGATCTCTATTGTTGCTTGCTGCCACAGTGTGAAGCTTTGCACACTTGAGCCTCGGGCTTTCCGACCGCAACAATACAAACCTTATCGCGTGAAGTTGTGCAAACGTTGAGTCTCTTTACTTTAAATCATTTGATGATTTAAGGACATAGCCCCATTACTTTCAGGACATAGCCCTATTACTTTCTTAAAAATGAGAAAAGCGAAAATGAAGCTCATGACTCAATATTTTCCGCACCTTTCAAGGAAATCTTTCGCTTGCATCCGTTGTTACATCCGTTTGACATCTGTTTAATCGACACCAATTCTTTTGAGGTTGATACTTATTGATTTTGCATTAGTTTCTGGACCAGCTTGCTTGATGCCTTTCCAATCGACATCATAAGAAGTTAAGCCCAAATCAATGTGGTTTTAAATGTTTTGATATAACATTGCTGGCTGATTTCAATTAATATAATTTTACATGTGAAACCAGTGCAACGGAAGACTGCTGCTTTTATTGTTACCATTTCGAAGTTCATCCCACTATCTGTCAGTGTGGGTCTTTGTCTAGTCTAGAGTCTAGACCAAACAGCTATGTAAGAAATTCGTTACAAGCAGCGAACTAACCCGCGAGAAATTTTAATGTGCAATTTACGAATGTAAGCATAGACCGCTTGATCAATCGACGTTGGTTATACACAGTGTGTGAACATCTTGCTACTTTGTTGCAACGTTCAGATGTGTGCTGCGTCAGGCAAATGAAAACAAGAAGCTTAATTCCATGCACATCACCACTACAGCCAAAGTCATAAGCCATGAATACCACTGGGTCGCTTTCTTTGGTTTGGCCGCACGCTTGAGCCAACCTTTACGGATCAGTGACTTCCACCCGTTTAAACGCAGCGCTTACTAGTGAATTTTTGGTAAAAAATGCTTATAATTAAACAGTAAACAATAGTTGTGTGTGTGGATGACGAGCGCAAGCACATGCGACACTAATATGCATCTAGCCTGTCAGTTTAGGCGAGGATAAGCAGCGCGATTTTACACGAAAGCTGGTGCGATGGGTATGTAACAAGGATCGCTCCTGGCATCAAATGGTTTGTCGGCTTTATGCCTTGGCTTTAGCGAAGTGGTTTCTGACTACATCTCGATGTTAACAACTTTCCTGTCACGAATTTTTTCATTTGCGTGAAATACCAAGTTACATAAAGCTGATGATGCAAAAGTGTCGTTTCGTGCGTCGTAACAATGACTCTTGAAAATGCATGGCCGCTTTCGGTTGTGAACTTTCAAACTGTCTGGTTTCGTTGTTAATTTCCCGAAATCAAGCAGAACGTTGTTAAAGACTGTCACAAAATTGTACATTTTTGCCTGGGGCTTTATACATTCCATAGTAAGGGAACACATTCTCCAAGTTTAAACGGTAAATGTGAACGAACGATAACACGTGGATCAGCTTCGAAGACTCGTTTTGAGCAAAGGAGTGCCGGCGTGCGCCGCACTCCACTAACTTTTCATTTTTTAATTGAGCAGTTCTTTGTTAACAAGTACTAAGACATTGTTCTTATGTTTATTGAAACGTTTTCGGACAAATGTGAAATAGGGATATTTCAACCGATGTTATTTTACCAATTTAAGCAGGATTTGACGTCATATTTTGTGACGTCATGAATTTTGCACGCCGGTAGAAATTTCAAACTCGACGCCTATTGATTTTATTTTTGTTTCTCTGAGATGACCTGAGCGGAAATGAAACACGAAATTATACATAGAAATGTTTAGGAACAAAGCAACCGTGGATGTATTTTCTTATTTCATTAGCTTTTAAAATTTGATGAAAAAGAAGAACGCAAAGCGAAATAACAGAGCAAGCATATTTCCAGCGAGTAAACTACAAAAACTCCACAAACATGCATTTTGAGAAGCAGAAATGCCGACGTACGTGCCAAGCAGAATAGCACTGTGGGTATTTCAAGCTATATGGTTTCATCTTACCGGTAATGGTGGTGAACTTGGACGAAGACGCTCTAGGGACAGTAACAGTTTTGACGACCCGCCGCTGACCGGACATATCTTCTCGAAGCACAATCTTGTAGTCAGCTGCGGGAGGCGGCTGCCTCTTCCACCGGAGTCTGGCATAGTCCGTTCCCGTTCGCTTCACTCGACGCAACTGGGGATGCTGTACTTTGGTCTAGAAAAAAGGCACGTCCGACTTTCTTCCAAATTCAAGAGCAGATTAGAGAAAAAAAATGTTGATAAGAAATGCAATGTTCATCGACGAGCTTAATTTGATTGAAGCAAAAGATAAATGATTGCGGTCCGCAACTAAAATACTAGATTACGCCAGAAAGGTGTCGCAAGCGAACTCCTAAGTCAAATATTTGAGGGAAACACTTTGCAGTCAGCAGTCCCTGATACAACTAAGCACTATGGTTATGAGTTTGACGTCAATCATTTTGAAAACCACCACTTACAGCAGCTAAACCCAGCGTTAGTCTGTGGAAGAATTATTGTTCGGACAAGTTACAAAATATCACTAAAATAATGGCATGAACCATCAGCAAGTAAAAATTCTAGGATTACCAAATGCATCGATTTTGAAAATCTTGACGTTTTCAATGCTGCGCAGTAGTGCATTATCACACCTACACAAATCACTTAAAAACCAGCGCATTTATTTAATCCACAGCGTGTGATAAATGGTGCTTTGTTTTTTGGTCGAAGCATTTAGTTTTAGTAGTCGACGTTTGTAAACGTGTCGAACAGTTTCATGCTTTTGTGAGTTTTTTGCTTCGTGACAAAATAACATCTTAAAGCAAGAAACACAATATCTTACTCTGACAACGACGGTGCCGATCACTTCTTCATGCCGCACAGGAGCTTTCACGATTCCCTTGATGACGAACTTGTACAATGTTGCTGGATGCAGGTTAGCGAATAGCAGATTCCTCTTAAATCCCATGGACTTGCGACGTTCGAGCACGAAAGAACCGTCGCGTCGCTTCGCAAACATCTCAGCTTTAAACCTGACCAAACATCACAAACTTCGCAATTACACAACGGTGTTTTTGGCCAGTACCTGCCAATAAACATCATATGAAGGATCGGTTCAAATGGAATAGAAAATTCTCTGTCACGATGCGCACTTCAGACTAGTAATTCGAAGTAAATCGATTTGCTACGGCACCCCTATGCACGGCTGTTGCCTTCCAGGGAAAAGGAATCTTAAAAATTTACTTGTTTTTACACTGTTTCACTTTCTGCACCTTTTCACTTACGTGAGCGTCATATTTTTCTCCAACATTGCTGACACAACACGTTCGCGTTAACTGATGGCTGCAGCGATTACTCGCTTCATTTCATAAACGATTGCTTCTGCGATTGTTTTTCGGTATGTAAAACTACGTTTGCTAATGCAAAAGTAACCAGTGTGAATCCTCGTTTCTGAAACCTACGTTTCCACTTCGATACGCAATAGGAACTTTTTGATGAAAATCTTTTTACAAAGTGCAATTTCTGATGCACGTTTCTTCGTTTCGGTCGTGATAACCAGATTCACACAAAAAATGCACCCAAAACTACAGAGTTGTGGGCCTTCAAATTAGCTTTATCTGACAACGTCTTATCCAGCTCACTCAAATATTTCATATAAGCCTAAGCAGGCCCGTAACTTGCTTGGGACACCAGGAGGAGCGAAGAGTTTTCCGAGAGGGGCCAAAAATTTTTGAACTATATCCAATAGGTTTGAACCACGCCTAACACATTTTTCCAGGGAGGCGAAAAAGTTTATAAGGGGGACTTCGCGCCCCCGCTGGTTACGGGCCTGAGCCTAAGTTTGACCGTAGTGCAACATTAAACTTTTGAAACAAAACAGGGTGGGATTTAGGACAAAGTTTTCAAGAATTGTTGTAACACAGGTGCGAATCCAAACTTACGCCGATGGAGTGCCAANAGACAACGCGAGACCAGTTGTAGCGAAAACCTAAAAATTTATCAACCATTTTCAGTTGGTCACCTTAACTGAAANTGGGTGTTGGCACCACCTGCCTTCACAAGAGATGGCCCTGCCTAAAGTACACATAAAGGTAAACGCTGTGGTGGGCAGACACCAAACATACCTACAGACGGTGACCAGCTATGGATGGTCTTGGTGTTTTTCTTGAGAAAGAATCTCGATAGGTTTTGATTTTTGAAATGTCGCAAGATTCAGGCTTGACTTTAGTTGTGAATTTTCTAACTGGGAGAGTACTTACTTTTCTAACTTGGTAATAATTTTTGTTTCACAGCGTTTTAGTCTGAAAGTTTTCGATTTTAATTTTGAGTACGTCTTCTGGTCTCAGTGTTGGCTTCACACAGGTTTGTGTGTTCTCGGTCTTAGCGTCGGTACAGGACTGATTTCCTTCGTCGGTTTGTTTTCGGAAGATTCACGTGTAAAGCTTGATTTTATATTCTGAGCTATGCACTTCGATTGATCACTTCAACATGTAAGAACTCTTAAGTGACTTCGCTTTGATCGTGTTACGTGAAAACTATATTTTCGAACGATGCGCTAAATTATTTCAAAAGATGATATTTTCAGCTGCCAACAAACCGGCATGGTACTAAAACGGCGATGCAAGAACAAATACGTTATTGCAATTTCATATATGTGTGGCAACTGTGACATGTTTATAAAAACCTGACGCTTGGTAAAATACCATAATAGATATTAGTTTTTGTGTCGCGATGACAAACACGCGGTGAGGATCATTCAGCAATGACCGAGAGTGGCTCAAAGATACAAAACAAGCAATAAATTTGAAGAATTAGCTTTCTGCAAGTTGAAAAAGCGCATCATGCAAGTGATACTGTTTGTACTAACGTAGTTTTCAATATAAAAATTTTAACCTTGCACGAGCTCCCCGAACATGACGTTTTTCCCATCGAAGATGCACCACGTCGTCTTTAACTTTTATTACAGACACGTCCGTTTGGTTAGATGATGATTCGATGATGGGAGGTCGCGTTGCCTTGGAACTCGAAGCTGCAATCAATTGCCCCAATTCGCCGCTCTTTTCGGCTTCTGAGTTTCCTGAAAAGACGGGTCAGTGGAGTTGATTAGCTTGTGATGATACCTACGTTGAAGAGCAAGTACATGAGCTGCGTATTCATTAATTTGGAGGCATTTTCTTTTGATGGGCATGAATAAAACTTCAAAGAATTTACTTACGCTCCTGAGAAGAAACATCAGCAACACGTCTTCCGCCACTTTCGTGCCGTAAAGACGTAGCTCGTGGCAACGCTTCCTCTGAAAGCAAAGCGGCACTTCTTTCCGATTCACGAGCCGGTCTCGACCTTCTGTTCAAAAACCCGTCGGTTGCTGCAACTGGAGCGTTTACGTTGTGCCTTTCACTACTTCTGACGGTCGGCGGTTCGTTGATAGACAGAAAGCTGGCTCCATCCAGCATTTCTAAATTTGTGTTTATTTCAGGCACAACCATCGAATGATCTCGGTCACGCTGGACAGACATGTCATCAGCCTGATTGAAAACATGTTCTGTTGTAGGACTGATTGAAACAGACGGTCTATTTGTCAAGACAGGTGACAACATTAGTGTAGGCTGCGGTATCTGCGTAGACATGGCCTTTTCGAATCTAAAAAGCTTTTTGGTCGACTCATTTTCGCGAAGAAATCGCTGCACATCATCAAATTCTTCCAACTGCACTTCTCCAGAAACGGCATATCCTCTGGGTGTTGAGAACGATAATTCGGTGTAGGCGGACGCCTCACGACCCACGGCTTCAATTAATAGGTGGTACTCCGTGTTCGGCTGCAAAATTCTGACCATCACTCCAGTCGAGCTAAACAAAAAGAACATTGCAATGCCCTCCTCACAGAACAAGACTGTGATTTTGTCTAGAGCTTTTGACCTTCCAAGACAAGCCTGTTACAATTTTTTCATTTTTAGGACCAGATACCTGAAGCAAATTCTATGTGAATATCAAGCACGTAACAAACGGCAGGTGTCTTTTTAGTCTCGTTCAGTGCTTCGCGGCGCATAACGACGGGCACGATTAATCCAAGCAGATTTACTCCGAACAGACTACATTCGTTGAAATAACTGAATAAGAAAAGATTAAAAGCAAAGCGAGAAACCTATTTTCTTCCATTCCCTTCAAGCTTCAGAAGGCGTTTTTTCTCAAAGTATATTTATTCACATGCTGGTATTAATCGCATGCGTATTGGTTCGCGAGTATCAGTTGTCCCCAATTTGTTCTCAGACAAATTTCACCTACTTCCATTTCGCAAAAGTTGCCTGAAACAAACTAAAAATCTTTGTTTGCAATGTTTGGCTTTTCCTCATTATGTTAACGGAAAATAAAGTACCTTTAGATGTTTAGATGTTAGGTGTTCGTCAACTGCTTAGAGGTTTACGTTAGGACGCCTTTTCTTTAAAATAAAGAAAACTGTTGCAGCAGTAAAGGAGAAAATCTGCACTTTTAATAAATGCACTCAAGTACATTTCAGAGATTTAGCAATAAAATTTTCCCAAATTGCCACACTTGTTTAATAGCAGAAGAATAAATCTAAGGGAAAGGCTGACATGTTGCAAATGCTTTGCTCAGAACGTATGCAGATTAGAAAATTGTCTATATTTTGGTACTTGACCCAAAATGATCCCAAACGTGTGCTATCTAACTGCTCATCAGAATGAAAACAAGATCAATTGCAACCAAATGTACTGCATGAGTGGTTTTTACAAAGAATATCGACAGGGCTTTGTACGTAGACTCAAATTCGTGACAACATTCCAAATACTTTTGCTTAAGCGTCGAAATAAGTAGAGCGGGTGATTATGTACACACTGTCTTGAGATCGCTTTCTATGATCATAAACTGCCGCGGCAGACCAGATTAACAGAAGGATATATTTTTGTAAAGTTGAATGGTTTTGGATATTTGTGACAGTGGCTGACTGTGGCCAGACCCGAGATGATACGACGACGAATATCATCCAACACATAACTTATAATTGGTCTGTGGTCGCGCTCCAGCTGATAAGAGAAGGAACCTGAACCTGATTGACAGCAGTGCTCCGCTACGACAGCAAGCGGTTATGAACCAAATTTAGCCGGAATGTCAGGTTGAACAGCTTATTTATATGATCTTCAAGGATTTATTCGACGAATTTCTGGGGGCAACTTAGTGGCAACGACGAGATTTTGAGTATTATTGTACTACTAACAATCTCCTTATCCAAATGATTCTATTTGAATAAGGATTGAAAATGCGTATTTACACAAAATCGATCTCCTGTAGTAAAATGCTTTGCGAGCCATTCGACAGCTCTGGTTTTACCTCTATGGCATACACTGTACTTCGAAACTTGAGCATTGATACGTGCAGTCAGGATCCTTACAGAGCTATGATGGCACAGCATGGCAAAAATACTCCTCGACTACCTTATTTCACTTGTCAAAGCTATAGATCACATTTTTTTCTTTCTTGCGTCGATCGTCAACGCTCACATTACACCGAACTGCTCAAGACATCTTACTTGCTGTCCAATTGTGATATCAGCACGTCGGTTCCAGTTGAGGTCAATCGCGCTCTATAAAATTTGGGCTTTCGCTCACCGCCGGTCCAAGTAAGAATGGCAGCACTAGGATAAAAAGGAAACGTTATGGCTTAGCACGCAATGAAGTTAATCCACTGATTTTTTCTTCAACTTAGGAATTTTTAACAACACCGCAAGTGATGAGGACAGTTTGCAGAGCAACGGTTCGTAAAGTCGACGAAGCAGCCTTATACGCTGAAGAGAAGATAACCACAGCTATAGTTGTGGTTGTCTTCTCTATAGTTGTGGTTTCTTCTCTATAGACAACCACAGCTATAGTTGTGGTTGTCTTCGCAAATGAGTTCTTTCGCACACAAATAGAATGAAACTAGAAAAAGTGAAAACGGTGTTCAACACATGGGGTTACCTCGAAGTGAGGTTGTAAACCTGTATCCTGGATGGCTGTAGCCTCCTTTCCTCTCTAACGCGTTCAGAAGGATTCTGAGCCATGTTAAAGAAGTCTTTCATGAGCATTGGCACAACTTGATAGAGCGAATCGAAGCTCTCAACGTTGTATAAACGATCCGCTTCGCTGCAAATTTTCCAAAACAGGCGAATTAGTTGTTTTTACTGTCCACGCCAATTGTGCACCTTGCTACATCCGGGGCTACAGAAAACACCATCAAGCAAAAAGATAGGAAAATCACGCAGTTTGAGAATCTTTTCTTTAATGCCAGTGGATTCTGGTGGTAAAAAAACTTGAACTCCCCATCACAAAAATTAAACGACAAATTGTTGTTTTCTGCATGAACTGGTATAGCTCCATAACATGAAAGTAAATCAGTTACAAGCTCGAAAGTTCGCGACCTCTTAATTATCCAGTCGAAATCAATGGTTGGTGCTTAGACATTTATGCTGTGTGATAATCCAAAGATATTTCAAAACTACTGTAATTTTCAAGAGTTTTTGATTCACAAACCTGGTTCGGTAGGGCACCGTTGCTGATGCCATTTGCACTACTATGACGGTTACGCCCAGTTCTCTTAGCAAGGTGGCGGAAGGCAAAATGTTGGTGTGATGTTGGTTGGTGTTAAACAGAACCATGGCCTTGGGCACGCCAGTGCGCGCGTAACGGAATGCACTCTGCGAAAAAGTAATGCAGCACAATAACTTCGTATATACAAAAGAAATATATCTGACGTGAAACATGCAAAGCTGGCAATAGTTGTCAGTATTAATTTCGTTTCGCTGAAGGTTTGCAAAAAGATCGTCCAGGCACAGGTAGCACAAACCCTTATTGAAGTGAAGAAAGTATTTTCGTCCAGTCGGTCAGTTCCAAACGTTTGGTTAATAGCAGCGATGGTGTTCATTAAAACCTTGGCGTTGGTTGGCTCATTTAAACGAAGTAGGAAAACAGGTTGTTCAGCCAGAAGCATCAATCCGATCCTGAAGCACATCTCGGTAGTTAAGATGCACACATACCAATGGCATCAGTTTCGTATATCCTAAGGCTCACTTGTATGATAAACTATTGATAGGCAATGGTTTCAAACGATTCAAAGCAAACGAACAATTGTAGAAATTGTATTGAATCTCAAACTGTACTGCCGCTTTTTCAAAAATTTACCCACATTTTGGTCGTAAATAAACATAAAGAACACGTCGTTGATGAATACATTCGCAGTGTTTGCTAGTCTTTTTAGACTCACATAAGATAAACACAAAGTAATTGCAAAATAAATCACATTTCTTACAGTTACAGACGTACGCCCACTTGTTTTTGCCATCAAAATTAGCAAAGACGTGACGTTTAAGCGCAAATCACATAAACGAAGTTTTTGGATAGATTTTATATGTCACAAAAATACGAAGTTAATTTTCTTGACTAAGCCTACAGTGTGTAGAATAAAGCTCTCTTACGTACAAAATCCGTTTTTTGGCGTTTAAATATAATTTTTTAAAACTTTCATCTAATAGCGACAAGGAAGCGAATGAATACACGGTAAGACATCCCATTCGAAAAACACTTTTCTTTATAGAGTACAGCGAACAATATAATCAGAACTACAGCAAACATGCTGTTCGACGTTTGTAATCACAATAGTCGTTATAAATTCTTGCAAAAATGTTGCAAATGATGAGATGTTAAGACAGAGACGTATGTGATAAATAATTTGAATAGGCGACCTCACTATGCTTTGCTGCACCACATCAAACTCCAAAAACGCTTCCTTGAAGTTTTGTGCACAAAAGCAGTATCAAAATATGAGAATCCGCAAACAATGTTGGGTGGACGCTCGCATATGAAGCTTTCTGAAGGCGTTCCGAATGCGATTTGCAACGTGCACAAAATTAGGCTTTCCTTTTATGATGTTTGTGGCTGAACCTGCAAACTCCTTGCAGGTTGGCTTAGTTTACGGTCACATTTTAATACACGCGATTTTTTCGTTTTCTGTATTGCTACTTCTCAAGGCACCCTTTCCCAACATGAAAGAATCTTATTTCTCTTTTGTTTTTGTTTACAAAGTTGGTGTGAACTATTGCGAAAGCAATGTGAGAAATTCGCACGTTCTGAAGAAGCGAGACGTTGAACTTACCTGGTTTTTGCAGATTTTACATCAAACCCAGAAACGAGAGCATTCAAAAATGAGCGCGCTAATGCCATTTCTTTCTTCGTTATTTCTGGTGAGGCTTCAACCACTAGTAGCAAGTCAAGGTCGAGCCTCGTTTGGGCAGTCGTGGCTTGCGCGGTGATTGGTGCGCTTTCTGAATTGCCAATTTTTGTCTGAGGAGATAAATGCAGCGAGAGAAATTGACCAACGCATTTCAGTATGTAACTGTTAAGCCTGCATAAATCTTTAATAAATGAATGGAAGTAAATGCAAAAAATATGATCATAGAGAGAGAAGCCACAAATAATATTCCGATGCCTTTGCTGTTGTGATCAGTGCCTTAACAAAACATCGTTTTGTGACTTAATCCATTTAACTTTGAGGATATTTTCAGAAAATGGCTTATCATCACCAACGATTCACTCTACAATTCTAACAAAAATGGGGTCATAAACCTGCTGTCTGTATTGAAAAATTAACCCACAATTCGGGAGCTGTAATAAAGGGCAGACCCCACCCGTACGATTTATTGAATTATAATTTGACTATGTGCTGAAAGCGCAAGCACATATTAACTTTATTTTGCTGAACAGTAGAAAAGTAAACATCACGTATACGTAGTATTTGATTTTAATATGTGAGTATGAGCGAGTATATCTCAGTCAGCGTGGAAGCAAACCAATCTAGCGCAGGGGACCTGTTATTGAACAATGCATAGTCTCAAGCCAGGGACCGAGTTTAAAAGGGGGGCATGTACAAGGGGGGACGCAATATCTTTTGTCCCCCCAATATCTTGTGATAAAAAATAATGTAGAGTAGTTGAACATATTGTGACTGCCAATTATTTGAATCTCAGAGATACATGTTCATAAATTCTACTTTTAATGTATTGTTCGTTTTTTAAAGAATAATTTGAAGTGTTGTAATTGTTTTATCTACTTTGACAAAGAACTCTTCAAGTGCTAATAATAAACACGGCACAGTACTACGCAAGATATCATTTCCATAATTTGGCTCCCATCCTGCCAAAACACAAGCAATACTATTATATTTGTGTGATACGCACCATATAACATGTACATCACACAAAGTTTGTCCCTCCAAAGTTTTCTAGCAATGCTTTCACCTGAACGTCCACCGTATACGCGGTCCCAGGAACAAGACTCCCGATCTGTATTCGAATTGTTTTTGAGGAAATTATTACATTCATCATCACTTCGTCTGAAACGGCGTCATCCTCGGCGCTTATTGCTCTGCTTGCGAGAACTCTTTCGTCCCAATCCCGAACTGTGATCATGTACATCACGTTGATGTCCCCGCCGTCCTCAGCAACGTCGTCGAAGTCGTAAGTGTTCGAATGCCTGAAGTCGACGCGCGGCCATTCGGCAGAAAACGACGTTTCCTCGATTTTGGTTATGGTGAGGTCAGAAGGTGGAATCAGTTCTGCCAAACGCACAATACTGCGTTATTTTTCGATTCACAAAACATGCGCAGCATGAAACAATACACGATAAAACAATGTAACCGTTTCTATTTTTACAGACGATGCCGTGATTTTGAACACAACAATACATCGCTACCATAATATTGACTATTCTATTGCTAATGCTTATGAAGTCAATGCTTGCTTAACTCATCAATGAAAATTAGTTACCGACAAGAATCATAGTGATATGACATTGTAACTGATGAAATTGCAGTTTCTTGCACGCGGTGCAATTGACATGTTCATGCACAAGCCAGGGTATAGACTTTTCTTTCCAAGCTTCATCTCAAAGTTCTTCATTTTCATTTAAGTAAAACTTTTGCTGCACCGTACTGATTAGCAAGAGAAACGCAGACGTGTGCTTTAAGTTCAGACGTTCACTACAGTAGGTTACCTTAGAATATCGTAAAAAAGAAAAAATTAGCAGATACTTTTAGGCATCCTTGCAATATGCTGCAGTCAAGGCGATAACGGTGAAACAGACCTTCCATAAGAATCGTAAGCCGTTAATTCGTGGATTACCAACAGCAATTAAGTAAAATTTAACAAGTGAAAGATTTGTGCACTCCAAAGATTCTGGATTTCAATATAACACGTTTTGCTGATGTTTGCCGTAGCACACCCAAACAATTATTTGGTGATGTCACTGCATGAAGGCATAGCCTGCCTATCGTCGAAGACAACGCAGTAATACAGAAGAGTTCGAGTCAACGTGTTGGTTTCAGTGGAAGTTTAAAGAAAGAGTTTTGTCTATGAAAGTAGGCTACTCTGCACGTACAGCAGCTTTCTTTGCCGGCATTTTACAACATAACTTACCATAAATGATTCAGGCGAGGTTTGATGTTTGTTAAGATACTTTAAGAAGCCTCTTACTTCATACCCCAGTATAGATGAGTTTAAAAAAGCAGCAAAAGCAAGGATATTTTATACCGTATTTATACAAATCTATTTTTGTGTGATGCTAGCAAAATGAGCATCGCAACCAAACCCACGCTTGTATCTTGTTGGAAAAGGTGTTCTACGTCAGCGCTTGTCAACCGGGTGTATCGTACACCCCAGGGTGTACCAGAATTTTCCAGGGGTGTACCAACTTGATGGGGTGTACAGGGGTGTACCAGATGTGTGCTTTTCAAAAACA
>JGI24022J15233_10006022_pt1 | contig 13034 bp, 7 predicted proteins | sample Ectturendosymbi2_FD_15233 | JGI IMG/M metagenome (IMG submission 15233)
CGAAAAAGCGCGGCAGTATTTGGGGTATAACGATGGGGGACAACGGGGGCACAATTCCCCGGGCGCCGAATCACTCCGGGGGGTGCCAAATGACTGCGAGAGGCGCCGAAAAGTCCCAACATTGTCACAAGTACTTTCTTCAGTAAAGTAAATTTGCTTCCGAAAGATCTCAGGTTCGAACATGGGGGCGCCAAACTTGCTTCTTTCCCCGGGAGCCATCTAACCTTGTTACGCCCCTAGGCAGAATTATTAGGGCAATTCTTTACGAAAGTTTTGTTCGTTTTGAATGGCTTTTGAAGTTTTTCTCTCAAAAAGTCTTACATCAAGTTGTGTCTTTTACCGCATCGGCTGCATATCCCGCAGTTTGGTTGATTTAGCGTTATGACTTCCGTTGTCAAGCTGCAGTTGCGACAAGTTCGTTTCTCAAGTTTTGTGACACCTTCAGCCTCCGCTCCGTTGTTCGTGTTGAACATAATGAAGAATTCAACCCGCGTGCGCTTTTCAGAAAACCTTCTTCCGTGCAAGTCATGCCTTATTGGAACGAAAAAAACTAGCACAGAATGATTACGACTTGGATTGGGCACATCGAGTTGTATAAACCCTGTTAAAGGTAAATCTGATTTTTTCACTGTCCCGGTGCAGACCTGGAGCTTTTCAGCGGATTTCTTGTTTGTCCACTGTTTTTCTTCTCTGTCCCATGTTCCGACGCATCTGCTGGGAAGTAATTTACGAATTGTAAACTTCGAGTGGGCTGCCAGCAACTCTCTGCATCGATGACGAATGGAATGCTGGTAGGAAACAGTACGCAACCTTTTGCTTAAATCCAGTGTTTTTTCTAGGAAGGAATGTCTTTCTGGTGATTCTGAAGAACACGCAGCCATGAGGAAGTTTAGTACGTAAAGATAAAAAAGAGCAAACCCAAATTCATTGCGTTGGTGCCATTGTTGCACTAACTCCAGGACTTCTTCCAGTGCGTAGGTATCCGGAGTCAGAGGATGGCGAATTGCGTCTAGCCATTCCAACATGTCACCAGAAATTGTTGCGAGCTTGTACCTTTTTAGAAATACTGCCCGCAAAGTGGATTCAAGAAGACAAACAACCTGATCAATATCATCCTGTTCCTTAATCGCGTCCAAGTATTTAATTTCTTTTTCGTTTTGTTTGTAGTACTTCATTTTGATGGACGCTATCTTGCTTCTTGCCAATGGCATGTTTGGACTAGTTGGAGATGGTTCTGGTATCAACTCTCCAATGCCCTGGAAGTGATAATTGTATGAAGACACGCAATCAAAGTAATGATCAATTTTCATCAAGTCAGTAGAAGTTGTGTATTGTTGACACTCTGCTAGCAATCGGTCGCACTCCGAATGAGATACTCTGACGAATTCACGCAGTTCAACATGTTTGCTCGACTGTTTTTTTGTGCAAAATGCGTCTGGCATATTGAACATTTTGTGATACAACTCCACTATGAGAAGACGTGCCCGGACTTCACCAATGTAGCCATAAGATCGATTTTTCACAGCATATTTCCGGCCTTGAGTAAACTGCTCAACTGCTTTCTTCGCACCGTGGAGAGCATGTGGAAGATTGCGAATTTTGCATTCCTGGGTGACTTTTTGCAAGTATGAAAACCCGAACATGTGGTGGAACCTACCACGGACGTTGTCTGGTTTGTCTGTATCGTGGTCAGAGCGTTCTTTGATACGCAGATCTAATGCCATTTGAAAAGCGTCTTCTGCGTCCTGGAATCGCCCGTACAGACCGTACAGACGCCCTAAGTGAGCTCGAAACTCCGGGTTGTTTGGAAATGTTTCAGTGAATTGCTTAAGGACGTTAATACGGTTTTCTTTTCCACGAATATCATCAAGTAGTCTAGAGTACTTTTTCTTTCTACCGATGTCTGCCATTTCAGTGTCATCATAGTCTCGTTTAATAATCATTTCTTTGAGGGGGCGAGAAATTCTCTCTGGAGAGTCTCCCCCTGTAGCCTCGCCAATGTACTGGACGAAGTTCTCTACAAGACAATGAAGATTTTTTTGAGCTTGTTTAGATAACCTGTTGCCTGCTGCCGAGTCATCTTCAACACCACCTTGCACTGTTAACGCAAATTCCAAAATTTCTTTTGCCACTGCATTATAATTAATCTTCCAATAACCTCGAGCACTGGTGATAAATTGGCGCCCATTGTGCAGAGCTTCAAGAAGTTCAAGTTGCTCTTCACCACTTTTCAGCAGCTTTGCAAAAACAAAGCACGGTATACCACACTGACCATAAAACATCAACAAGGACAAATAGGCAACTGCTTTCTGCCAATTTTGTAGCAAAGCAGTACGAGGTTCCATATAGCCTCGAACATACTTAATGACACCCTTGAACTCATGGTTAAAGGCAGCCAGGCCATATTCAAACACCTGGTGGGCGGTAGACTGTTTCATGTTCGCCACTTCTTTATGCAGCTTAGAGAGTGTTGTCTTGTTTCCTGGAGAAAACTTTGAAAAAAGTTCAGCCAAGCCTTTTGACTCCTTTACAGTGACGTTTCCGGCTAAGTAACAGCAACTTTCAGGTTCATAATAGCTGTTTGCAAGTTCTTTGCTAAACCTTTGAACGTGAATTATTACCGCCCCGTTCGTGTTGGCATGCAGCATTTCTACTTCGTAGTCACTTATGCCATCTATCAGAACTATGACAGGTAGCATTGTGAGGTTATGCAAAAAATCGATTCGCTCAACCAAGCCACTTATAGAAATGCTGTTGGTCGTCGTAGCTACACATGGAGCATCATTCCGTAATTTCCAAAGAATTTGTCTACCAAATGTGGTCCCTCCTCCTCCAGGAGCATGGTATATTCTGATAATTGCAGATTTACACAACTGAATGTAGTGTGACTTGATATGCCGGCAGACGGCTTCTTGGCACGAGCGTTCCACGGCTATCTCATTCATACATGTTTCATCCCAAGCAAGAACTCCACCTTTTACGAACTCTTTCATGACATCTTGCGAATGCAGTGCTGAATGTTCTGAAAAAGTCGCAAGAGCATCTAATGAATCAGTTAACCAAGCATAATTTTGTCTGCTCGTAGAAACTCGTTCAAGAGTGTTGTCGTCGCAATGCTTAGGAAAGCTTGGATGCAACTCGACTGCATTGCTTACAGTTTTGTAGTGAGTAATGAAATTACATACGTTTTCAGTTGAAATTTTAATTTTGGTATTTTCCCACTCGAACCTTTCAGTAATTTGTCGCAAAACGTCGTTGTCTTCCGATGACGATGATGTACAAATGATTACTTTTCCCAGAAATTTGTGTGACTGATCAGGAAACGCTTGGTCAAGTTGAATCATTAGCCATTCCAAACATCTGGTAGCCTCTTTGTCATTGTCATACCATAAAACAAGAACCAGAGCCTGCTTGTAGAACGAGCAAAACTTAGACAAAGCTGTGCAGTGTTGCTGTACGTGGACTTTATTTTCTCTGTACCAATTTAAAGCTTTTCCTTCGAACACTGTCTCGGCTTTTTCATGCAGTCCTTTCATGAACACCCAGTGAGTAGCTTTCTCAGAAATTGCCTTTGGGGCTTCTCCAATTGTTGATAAAGTTAAGTTTCTGCAATCGGAGATAACATTTTCGGTTTTGCTGAGCAGACCGTTCAACCTGCTGTTGCTGTCAAAATCGTAAACTTGCAGCCATGGAACATTGGCTAATGCTTGCAAATCTTCTGATGCCTCTAATTTACTGACTACAAGAAAAAATGCATACTGAGCATCTAAGTCATTCATGTGATACGCAAGGGCACTTTCTTCGGTCTGAACAATGTCAGTTGAAGTTTCGGGGGTCACCAATGACTCATCTCCCGTGCTTTCGACCCATTCGGCTGTTCGCTTTTCAGCTGGAGGATCCAATTGCGTGGTATCAGCCTTATCGCGGATTAAACTTGTGCTTGCTGCTTGTTTAACCCTTTCACCTTCGAACAGAGTTTCTGCGACCGCAGGAAAAGGCGGAGCAAAGCCGTACATCCTGCTCAACCATTTGCAAGCAACACTGATTCCTGCGGGAGTCTGTGAAACTTTAGATACGTATGAAGCATCCCATTCATAATGATCACAGTGAAGCAAAAACTCTGTCAAACGATCAACCTGCAGGCCGCGAAACCCTCCAAATTTCTTTTCTATTTGAGTGGATAGTTGTTCATAAGACAAGTGTCGAACAACTTTGCCACTTTTAGGGACAAAAATGGTGCTTAGCAAAAGTGACGCAAACAGCTCCTTTCTTTGACGTGGATCACAAATGTTTTGGCGATCTGAAAAATATGAAAGGGAGTGTGAAAGTTTTAAAATTATTTGTGGAGTAGGGGTCGTATGATGTAAGCAAGCTAACTATGTTCTTGGTTAGTTCAAGAACGGAAAGGAGGAAAACATGCTACTTGATATACAATTTTCTTTTTGGTTTTTGAAATTCGTTTTCTGGTCTTCGAAGTTTGTTCATTTGACAAAAAGCCATAAAGAATTTTTCTACTTTTAATTAAAATTTTAAAGTTGCATTTTGTCACCGTGTGGCACACACACATTACTGCTGATTAAAGAATGTTTATGACCGAAAAGCTGTGATCAAACGAATTGAAAGAACAAAAGAATCTCATTGTGAAAAATGTTTGTGAAAGTGCTCGCACGCGATTTCAGTACAGAAACTCAATAAATCCACGTTTCCTAAAATTACTTTGGCCAGCGTATTGACCAGAGTGATTTTGACCGATCCAAGCTTGCTGAGAGCTCTTAACCTGATGATGAAATGAAGCCGAAAACGGCCTTATATTTGTCAACAACATCTTGGTAAATCTTTTGTACTTTCTCATTTGTTTCATATTAAACTTTTAAAGCAATACGTTAAGAGTAATAAGACGCTGGTACAAAATGAACAACAGAAAACAACGTTACTTCGATGTGATAGAGAAACGTACATTTTCCTAGTTGTTCAGCCAAAATCAATGCTTACCGAAACACGGTGATTAGATTTTATCACCCCAAAAATTCGAGGAAAACACAGTGTTTCGAGACAACTTAGCTAATCTTTAAAAAATATTTTTTGCATCATCATTTGCCATTTTCCAGAAACTATTTTGTACGAATTCAGTCACTTTTTGGATTTTATGTATTATAGTAGTATCTGGCGTACTACGTGTTCCCAGATCTAGAAAAGTTTGTCAAAATCGACTCTCGCGTTAGTTCACCTTTAAGATGAGATTGAATATCGCGTAAAATTTTTCTGCGAGAAAAGCACTGGCAATGAGATGAGACATGCATATAGATTTGTCCGTATAAGCGATAACGTGTACAAATTTTAGCAATAAGGCACCAGAAAGATGATACAGCCGAATCTAGCAGCAAATTGTTTTGCTAGGAAATCGATTTCCAGTTAGTGACGCATCTCCAATTCAGCATATTGCAAGCAAAAGCTTACATGTGAAATGATGAAGAAGGCTAAAGCAAGATAAGAGAATGTGCGCAGACTACAATAACAAGCACACGCTAGCCCAAGAAGCTGCTATCATCAAATCCAAAAACTAACGAACTCCAATTACTGTACAAAAGGGCTGACAGCGAGCAGCCCGGTGAATGAGTCAAACAACCCCGCAAACATTATAAGGAAATCCTTTCCAACACGCTAAGGGCGGCGTCAATTACCAAAAAACATGTTTACTTAAATACGAGTAAAGTTCGATGCATAAAAGTTATGGTGTCAAAATACTAACAAATGTGGTATGGAATGAATATATACTGTAAATAATTTTCTAATGTTAAGATATAAAAGCGCAGAAGTGTGGAAGAAAATCTTTTGTTTGTAGTACCTGCTTCTATCCCTGCTTCAAGGTAATATGTGATAAAGTGCACTGTATCCTCCACATCTTTTGGCAGTTTTAAGTGAGGAAGCAGTTTTAAATAACGATGTACTTTTTTTTCTAATCCTGCATCAATAAGCAACAAAGTAGTGTCGCTTGTCAGATATTTAGGAATCACCAAGGGTTCGAGTTGGGTTTGAAATTCTTTGTGGCAACTTTTCTTCAAAATAATAATCCTGTATATAAAAAACAAGTATTTACTCAAATGTTTGTTTTCTTTCTTTGAAAAAAATGCAAAAAACATATTATATGCTGATCTTACTTTTACCGCGCAGCTGTGCGGGTAATTCAGAATAGTTCATTGAATCTGTCCGACCTGTTCAGCATGCGCTACCTCAGCACACTGTGTCGAACCAAGTGAAACGTGACTATCCAATCCACTACTTCAAGATAATGCCAACAAACTGTGGAGGGGTGCAGGCAAAATTGAACGCACATGTTTGTTGGTAACGTGTTTAGTGGTACGTGCAACATCTGTTTTTCACCATATGGAATTTATAACTATCCTCCAGGTTCTTTGCAAACTGCACATCTGGTTTCAAACATTTAGTTTCAGACAAAAATATACACCAGTTTTACAAACTTTTTTCGTGCGTGGTTGATCGACGACAAGTCATTAAGAACCTTTCCACGAGAAGCAATCAGAGCTTCCGCAACTGTATACTTTTTCTTCCGAAGTTGATTTTCTATCTTTTGTTTAAAGGACTCGTGATAACAAAGTACAACTACGTCGTAATCACTCATCCCGGAAGAGGAAACAGCGGTACCTTAAAAAAAGCAGAACGTTTAGTTGCGTAGAAATGTTTAAGCACGCTCTGTAATGCGTTTGTAGCCTGTTATACCTCGTGTACTCTGATAACCAACTTTAATCGTTTGAAAATGCCATTTGAATAATCGAATTTACTCATAAACACAAACGACAGGGGATACTTAAGCTCGCTCTTAATCTTAAAGCAGTTTCATAATTTTCTTTGAAAACGTGTAAAATGCTAGTCATTAACATAAAGCAATGCTGAACGTAGTAGTAAAACAGATGTTCATCTACTTAAAAAATATCGAATGTCTGTAGTTGCACATATGTGAATTTTGAAGCTATGCATTGCTTACTTTAAATTTGTGCAACATGGCGACCTTTGAAACATGCGCGTTTATCATTACAAAACCCTGAAAACCAAAATAGCTTAAGCTTAAGGCCACATTGTTTCACTGGGCATAAATATGGACGTTGATTTGCAATAGAGTGTGCAGAAGTTATAGTCTCCGGAAATGTGCTGTAGTCGAATTAATCAGCAAATTGCTTTTACAGGAAATCGATTTGACGGAACTGTACTCATCCTAATTAATGAAATTTCAAGCAAACAGCTTACGAGTCAAATGCTGAAGAACTAAAGCAAGAGTAAAGAAAGTTCGTATCGCCAGAATAAATGTATGGAAATATATGATGACATTTTTATTTTTACCTTTCTTCCTTTGATATGAATGTAATTAGAAATCCTAGCATATGTACAAAAAATAAATACATAAATGGATAATGCAGAGACCTCACGCTATAGTACTAACGGGAGGTAGATCTCATGCTATAGTGTGGTAGACCTCACGGCTCACGCTGTAGTAGCACCGATCATGCTTTGGATGTTAACTTGGGTATTAACTTTGTTAAGCCAGTTATTTTCGCAGGTTTCCAGAGATTCCCAAGTGGTTTTGCTACAAACCCAACAGTGCAAGAGTCGCAAATAGGTGGTTTGTTTCGAATGCCATGACTCACTACTGTATGTTGTGCCGCCATAATGCAATCTGGTCGTTGTCATCTCTCGTGTCTGGTTTGTTCCAGAACTCTCGGTGCGCTGTCCATCTCGTGGAAAATTTGTGTACCGTTTGGATAACTTCTCATACTGTTGATTGCATATCAAACAAGTCGCCACATAAATACCGTAATTTGCCCATGTCAGGTTTTGTTTCAGCAGGAAAACTTTGTTTCTGGTCTAGATGTGGCAAGTAGTTGAGATCAGGGAGTTGTTGTATTTTCCATGGCAGCCACGCGCACAGTCCTGGCAAAGCCCTGATGAACCTCAGATTTGTTTTCTTTTATTATTTAATGCAATTAGGTGCTTGTTATTGGTTACTTTTTGTCAAATCGTGGTACAGTAGGTTTAGGCAGGCCCGTAACCCAGGGGGTGCAAGGGGGCGAAACCCCCTTCAAACTATTTCGCCTCCCTGGAAAAATGTGTTGGACATAGTTTTAAAAATGTCGGCCCCTCTCAGAAAACTCTTTGCCCACCTGGTGCCCCCAAGCTGGTTACGGGCCCGGGTTTAGGTAATCATTGTCTTCCAATTTAAACGGTTTCGTTTGTTTCATAAAGTTAGCAGGTGGGCAATGACGTAGCCCAAACTTGTGGGTCATCTTTCTTGTCACATTTTGGGGGTAGCAGTCTCAAAGACTAAGTTCTCTTTCCATTTTGATGCCATTGCTAGCATCCCATTTGTCATGTCCAGGGGCAGCAGATCTAGCAAATAAATATATGGGGGGCGATTTCAGTAATATTTGGTAGTGATGTCTCATAACGGCTTCAATGCTGTAAGAGAGATGAGGTATATTTCACAAACACTTCTGTGACAAAACAGTGGACGAATACACGGACGAAAACATAATGTTTTCAGAATTGTGAAAAAATTATGGTGAAAAAAGTTACTTTCGTAGGTTGTAAGGGGGATCGCCCCAATCTCCCTCCATGGATCCGCCCCTGGTCATGTCGAAAGGAAAGCTTGAGCGGATCGCTTTTTCTTTAGGTCAGATTAGGCTGGTGAATCTTCTTTCCTTTGGTTGGTTCGCCTCAATCTTATTGCCTCTCCGAATAAACTTGATATGAATGTCAAACATGATGGTTGTATGATTTACTGTAATCAACTGCCTTCCTTCCTATGTGTGATTACAAAAGCTTCAGCGACAAATCCAAAATCATCGTCAGTAATTATGCAATGATTAACGTCTAGAAATTCTACTCCGCTCGTCTTGTCAGCTGTGCAGGCTTCGCGAAACGTTCGTTCTACACCACTGTTGGAAAATGTCGATGTGAGTTTCTGTCGAATCTACAGATTTGTCTTTTCTGATGCGGTTATCCAAATTCCAAATTATGTCGTCGGTGAACGTTCGGAAAAGTTACGTCCGACTCACTTAGCAAAACAGCAATCGGTTGTAGGATGTAATATCATCATCATCAAAGTCCAATGCTGAGCTCGGCATAAGGGCCAATGTGCAGGCAGTCTCCCAATTTTTCCTATCATAGGGAAGTTGCAAGACAAGTGGAATGTTTAAATTTATCCACTCCTTGAACTGGCCCAAGTAGATGTTTCTTGGACGTTCACGTGCAGGACTTGCTTATTTTTTCTTAGCCACGTAAGAAAGATGTAACAGTGATTATTATCAGGGGCTACAATTCGATTGTTATCGGCATACATTTGGTTGCCAAATTGGGTGAAAACTTTATTTAGGCAAATTTTAGTAAGTTCAACAATGATTTGTTGGCCTTGGCGTTGAAAATGGAATGCTTCTCCAGGGTGCATTTAAGAGCTTTGGTCACATTTGCTCTTCAGAAGCTTGGATAGAGCGCTTTCATTTTTCATGTCGATAGCTACAATGCATAACGAGGGCCAGGGCCGGGCCTAGCAGATGCGGGTACCAACGCAAGACCTAGATGGCGTAATGACGTCATCGTGTCCAGTCAACCGTGCTACGACATTTTTATGAAGATATTTTAATAACACGGCCTATACGAATATTAAAAAAGATGGAAAAGCATGCTGCTGTGTGTGGACATTAGGCAGTGCACCGCTACCACTAAGCCGAAAGTTGCAAAAGAAGCTCTGCAATGAAGATGCGAGTGCAAGTGCAAAGTTACATCAATCAAACCGAACTGACAAACGAATTGAATTTACAATGCAATTACTTCACTCTTGTTGAATGGCACTTTCATTCGAAGAACGACTGACTTGGAGAAAACGGCTAACATGAACTGATCACCATTCTAATTTTGAGAATTGAGCATGTTTGATAACGTTCGATTTAAAGGAAATTCATTGTTCGTTCAAACGAGAGCATTGTTTTCCAGTAAAAATGAGATTTATACGCCGTTTCTACTGAATTCTCGAGCGCAAGGGGTATCTGGCTAAAATGAACAACCTGCCCAAACACCATATAGCGCGGAGCCCGCAGAGGCGCGGGGCCCAATGCAGCTGCATCGGTTGCATTGGCTTAAGGCCGGCCCCGACGAGGGTCTTTACCTTCAGTTGCTGGGGAATAGTCTTTCCAGTTGAGCAGATCTTCAATGTATTGATGGCTATCTCTGCAAGAGGTTTGGCCGTTTTTGCAAAAATTTTCGCTGATAGGCTTCAGGATAATTTCGAAAAATGTATTGATGCGTATGGTGCTAATGTTACCAGTAGGTTGCAACAAGCGTCCCAGTATGTCTTTGATGTCAGCTTTTAACAAACTCTTCGGGTTCAACTTGTGTGCTTTGAGCGACAGATAAGCCGGTGTATTGCAGTATCGAAAAAAATTTGTACATTGACCGCTGACCTGGTGGAATGAGCTCCATTTCTTAACTCTTTTATTCATAAAAAGAGTGTGCACAATGTTTCTTACACACTTACTCCTTATTCGCAGAAATGGGTGTGCAGAATGTTTTTTTTGCAGAGAATGCTGAAACTGGATTTATTATTGGCTACAATCTACAGTATTTTTGCAAGCTTGAAAAAAGAGCCTTTTCAAAGTTTGAAAAAAAGCTTCACAAAGCGATACATTGCTTGGTTTATACAAAAAATGTTAAAAATGACAATAACGATCCATCCACACGAACGTTTGAAACGGATCTAAAAATACTTTTGCATAAGAAAGCAATTGGAATGCATGTGCGCACAACTGCAGCTATGATTAACGTGACTTTCTTTATGTCCTTGCGTTTATGAATGGTGTCAATATATTTTGGTACAAGCCATCTACCAAAATTTGATCACACAGGTCCAATAATTTTCTTTCATTCTGAGCTGAGGTAAACTGCATTTAGTTGTGCGCTAGACGAATCAAACGTTTTGTGAAAGTGGATTGCTTTTATTCATTATCCCATTTCCCTCATAAAATATTTCGCCTGGATTTTTTATTTATGGCTGCTTGTTGGATGCATTAACGTAAATCCTACGACAGAGCATCACTACGCAGTACCTTAGCCTAGAACGAAGAAATATTGATCATGTATGTAGAGGTGCGGGCAGCTGGTTTGCGATTGTCAAAACATAGTGTGTAACGAATAATGGTACGCAAAAGATACAACATCATACTTACTTGTAGTTGCAGTCTCATCTAGATTTGTTTCACATTCATCCATTTACTTTTGTTTTTGTTAATGACAAAGAAAACCAGATACAACCTTCTGGTAAATCATGAGGTTTGCAATACCATCATCACTACACACATATTTCTTCTGAATAAAGCGGAAAAACCATTATACATTTTGCGCTGTAAAACGACGAAGTTGAGCTACTACATGAATGCAAAAAAACAAGGAATTCGAATTAAACCTGGACAAGTTTTGCCAAAAAGACCTGTAGATGTTTCTGTTTATGCCAAATTGCCATCAAATTCTATCGACCATTAATTTCGATATTAAATTATTGTTTTCTGTCTGTTTTGATGCACGCCGCCATTTTCCGCAGTTTAATGCTTTCAGAAAACTTGCATGGGTACAGTACCCTCAATACTTTTTGTGCAATGTGTGCTTCATTGGATACTCTCTTCACATTAGCATAGTGGAGTTCAGAGGTAGACAAAAACCGGAGTTGTGGAGTCCGCGGACTCCGCTTATTTATTGCGGAGGCGGAGTCGAAGAACATTTTTGTAGGCAGTGGGGAAGTTTGATCTTTTCTTCATTTTCAGCTAGCCATCGCAGCCGATCCCTAGATGTGTTGTTCGCTGTTGGCTTGCATGTGATTGTTGGTTATTACCAGGATTCTGTCAGGTAGCCTAGCAGGCGACACTCTCCTTGTATTGATGTACTATACAGCAGAGATGATCACTATCTGGTTTGCCGGTTGGATATTCGGCAGGATTGCAAGCTTTCAACCGGATACGGATATCCAAAACTATTTTTACTATTTTTAAGAGAAAACCGGATACGGATATCTGCTCCGAAACACTTTACTCAATTTTTTGAGGATTCAGGCAGTGAAATAATTTTTTGTCACTTTTGACCTCTTGGAGAAAGTTGAACATTGCATAATCATTTATGTATTGTCTTCGGAAGCATCTTTTCAGCTTTCTGTGCAATGCCTCCGAGCATATCCATGCATTTTTAAAGATCACTATTGGATAATGTTCGGATGCGGATAGAATGATTTCAACCAAAACAGGATTCGGATCGGATATCTTTTTTCAAGAACAGGATAAGATCGGAAAGTAAAAAAACACTATTCGATCATCTCTGCTATATAGTGATAAGAACGAAAGGAAGTTCTTGTTGAAAACCATCGATTCAGGCTTAACTTAGAATTGTAGACTTGTCATTTGGCTTGAGCATTGTCGCAGGGTGCATCTTTTGGGTAACAGTACTAAGTTAAAAGTGAAAATGCAAAAACTGCTAGATTATAAGAGGACGTTTTGTAGTGGTGTACGCATGCTAAACCAGGTGGAAAGGTAGGCTATTGTCTTGCAACAGGATAAATAGGAATGATTTAATCTAGTACAAAGCAAGCATACAGGGTGTTTATAATGGTCTACTTCAAGTTGATTGTTTCAAGCAGCCAAAGAATGCGCTTTTAAGAGAAAGATTCTATGCTGGTTGAAAATACATTTAGCAAGGAGGTCTAGCGGCTCAAGCAACATGCATATATGCTACTATAGCGTTTGTCTTATGGCGGAGTCAGACTTGAAACTTTCCATTATTTGCAGAGGAGCAGCGGGGGGGAACAAACCTTTTTTTAGTTGGAGCGGATGCGGAATGAGACTCCTGCAACCTCTGGTGGAATTGCTTTGGACCTGACTATTAACGGAATAGCATATGTGTAGTGGTCACATTCGTGCCACTACATAGAAAATCGACAAAGTCCAAGGGGACAGCACCAGATGAAAGTCCCTGGTGTAAAAAGTCGA
>JGI24022J15233_10006023_pt1 | contig 13033 bp, 11 predicted proteins | sample Ectturendosymbi2_FD_15233 | JGI IMG/M metagenome (IMG submission 15233)
TATCGATACACTAGTGAAAGCTAAAAGGTACCAAGTTTCAGGTGTAGGCCTAAATCGCTAACATATTTAATGTGAACTGCTTCTTTGCGCCCTGAAATATAGTTCTGCAGCAGTGGGTGTTTACTAAGGAAATATTTCAAGATAATGAACCCTTCAACAGTGAGTGAATTTAATGTTAGTCAGCAGATTCATTACAAACGTTTGATGGAACCAGGGATATCTAGAAACTCCAGGGATATCTAGGAGTTTCAAGATATCTTTGGACGGAACCATACTGTTTGTAGATTGTCACAAACTGTATGTTTTGCCTAAAAACATGCATTTCCAGAGTAGAAGAAAAATTCAAGTTTCCACTAGTTTGTACAATGTGGTGCCATTTCAGGATCGTCAGGATTACTGCACTTTGCTGCAGACGAGCAGGGGTGTTCGAAACGGAAAGTTGACAGAAACCTGTTCGGATTTTCCGAAATATTTTGCTTCGGATTATTTTTTAGTCATTGTGTCTTCGTTTCGGTTGGTTTCAAAGTCATTAATAATAAATCTTGTTAGTATATCGTAAAATTGAACAGACTTTTCTCAAGAAACGTCATGTTGCTGCAGAGTTTGGAAAGGTTGCTCCTTAAATGAGCTAATAATCATTTTCAGATAAGCTTGAAATTTTAGCATTAAAGTTATAAAAACAGTTGGAAGTTGGCATTACTTATAACATGATGTTATGCAATGATTTCACTGGTCCGGCCCGCTTCAGATTAAATATGCCTGAAGTGGCCCCGGAACTGAAACGAGTTTAACACCCCTGCGGTGGAGTATCATGGTTCTTACAATTTTTCAACTCCCGAGTAGCATTTCATTTCTTCCCTTGATGATTCATATTCAGATATGCAAGTTCTAAATGTATCAGAACAACATTACCGAAAACGGTTCATTGTAGCCTACAGCAAAACATAAGAAAAGAAAAACCGTTGATGGTTTCAAGGAGCGAAGGGAAACAACGATTGTCTGCCGTGATGAATGTTAGCAGGCTATTAAATCAGACATTTCAGAACTCGTGATTATTCTCACTTCTACTGTATGAGCTTGCTTCCGTCAAACCATTTCGCCAAGTAAATTTTGCGTATGTGTGCTGGGCTGTTCATGCATAGATTCCGTGCGCTGACCTTTGTTTCACCAGTCGATGTCCCGTACTATAGCGCGGCGGCAATGTTTGAATTTATTCGTTCTGCCAAGCGGACGTTTCACGTTTTGTTATTCAGTTGCCATGCTGTCGTCGAAGCATTTTGTGCTGCTGCAGAACGAATAAATTCAAACATTGCTGTCGTCGAAGTATTTTCTGAATTTCAAACATTGCTAAATTCAAACATTGCTGTCGTCGAAGTGCTGTCGTCGAAGAATTTTCTGCTTTTTCAGAAGCGTTTTGTAAATAAAGGAAATCTGTGAAACGATCCTGAAAAGGGTGATTGAGAGCTTAGTCCTTGCCTCGGATCGGTAAACGTAAAATTTCAGGTAGCTCAGTCGGGAGCCAGAATATTACTAATATAATGAATGGACTTGTTCTTTACTTTGTACCGTTTGAAAAAACCAGCAGTTCTGCATGGAACGATGTCCTTCCTCACAATCTACCTCTGCGACGGACATCCAAACCTCTAGATTGGTTCTTCAGACTGGGAATGTTGCGTAAACTCCTAGACCGGGAATTGAACCAGGGCTGCCTGGATTAGAGCCAGGAATTTGCAGCAGGGTTTCACTGCGTTGCGTAAGGAGATCAAATAAATTTTATTAACTATGGTGCGATAGTGCACGGGATATTCAATAAGGGAATGTCTAAGAGAAATTTGTGTGTATGTCCTGCTGTTTGTTTGGATGCGTTTGAATCTCCAGTTATGCGCAAATTTTAAGTTGCAAGGTCAGTTACAAAACGTTCTGCTGTCACTTTCAACTGCTGAGAAATCGACAGCGAAGGAAGAAAAAATTCCTAATTTGAGTTTAGTGTGCTGCACTTTTCGTCGGTTCATTAAACAAACGGTTGACTATAATTTATTGCCTACAGTATTCGTTTAAATGCAACCTACATCTCATAAATGATGCTGATCCTGAAAAGTTTTTGTTTCTCTTTTCCTACACCACACGAACCACGTCATATGAGAATTCTTAGACTTCGTTTTAACGGTTCACATGCAATAAATGTCAGGCGAAAGCAGTTTCACAATTCATAGTTTGAATATTGCACTACATCATCGGCACAAGGTTTTTTGCGATAGCCACATAGCTGTGTTTGTTGAATAACAACTGATTTTTGTTTTGCCCCATTTAGAGCAGTGTTTTGAGTCTACTGCAGCATGCTTGAAAAACCATCGTTGCTTCAGTGGTCACTGACAATAGTGGACGTCTGTTTCAGTGTTTGTATTGTTGAGGAAAATCATGTTTAACCTTTTACTTCCGAATAACAATTCAATGCACCAATGCATTTTATAAGGTTGTCTGAGATGTCCGCATGATAGATTTATGGTGAAAGTTCTAGCAGCGAGGTTAGAACGCTTTGACAATGCGAGGAAGAGAAAGCAAGGAAATAACCTGACTAGAGATGTAGTGCATACAAAAAAGGTGTGGGAACGCATCAAAAAATAGCCATTTTGACACTTCTTCCAACTCATTTCAAAGCAAAACATGAATAAGAACGCCGTCCCCACGCGCTCCCACTTCACTAAACCCCTGAACATGACGCATATATTATGAAATACACACACTAGGATCATAGTATGTACTTTCCACGATGGGTGTAAGTAAGGAATCGATCAGCAAATTTTAATAGGAAATCGCTTTCACGTAAAATTACGCATCCTAGATTCTATTCGAATAAGGACTGAGGATGCGTAATTTTACGTGAAATCGATTTCCTATTAAAAATTTGCTGATCGATTTGCTGCTGATCGAAAAATTTGCTGAAAAATTTGCAAAGAAACTGTGATGGATTAACTTGTGCATATCACTACTGTGGCTTTTCGATTAAAAGTAAATAATAAATACAAAAGGAAAAATGCAGAACCAAGCAGCACAATCCTCAAACGGTTTGCGGCCAGGCTAAAGCCCGTCTTGTTGGTGGCAAAGATGAGTCATAGGCACCTCACCTTGTCCGCAATAAACATCTGTTTTGATCTGAATATTGAAATGAACTGCTGTCGATAGCAAACTAACGGATTGTAAAAAAAATTCCAGTTTCGTTATTGTAGCTTCACGTGCTTTCGGTCTTTTTGATTGAAATTACGCAGCACATCGTCACGTTTCAGAGAACTGACAGTTCATACAATACGCTTCGAATAGAAATTTGGGTCTCATTTCATATTTAGAAGCAATGTCCACGGAGTGCCCATTGATTTTTATTTTGAGTTGAGTATTTAAAGGAAAATATTTTCAGTGCAGTCATCTGATTATCATCACATATACACATGCAATCAACGTGAGTAAAATGCGACTTCATGTGACAAAACAGGCAAGAGAGCGTATAAATACTTACTTTCACTGAGCTCTTTTAGGTTCCAACGCAATTTATGTTTAAGCAACTGAAATTTAACACATATCACGCATTCGTTGCTTAACTGAATTCCAGACCAGTGGTTAAATTTATGATACTTTGCAAAACCTAAAAAAAGCACTAACTTCATAAAGAAGCCACCTTTTTGTAGCAATTCTCTAGACTGGGAGCGTCATGGACCTAAATCAAATTCCTAGCTAAGCACCTTGCGATCATATTGAGTGTCTCGAACTGATGCTGTCTTGAAGCTTGTTGCAATGTCTGTGCTCAGTTTTGACAAAAAGGGACTGCCTATAACAGACAAAAAAGTGGCATACACCCTGAATGAAGATTATGGCAATGAATGGTTTGAAATGCGACAAAGCTGAAACTGAAAATTTGAAGTTTATTTAAAATCTCTGAATATTGATTTCTACCGCAAATATTTTTCTTATACGCTTGTACGAACACTTTTGAAATATGCAGCGGCTCATGCTAATGATTAATACAAAAACTGTGAATCAGAATATGTTATCCCAAAGCGTGTTTATTTTGCATTGTATTGATCGCTACGTGAACACGCCATCCTTCTCTAAGACATCTTTAAAAAGATAATTTGAATGTATTTGCTTAAGACAGAAGAAACGTATCAAGATGTGAACAGAAACGAACTTTTTTTGAAATACTTGTTTTTCATGAATACAGCACAGAATTTGCTGAACATGGAAAAAATTATTCGGAATTAAAAATACCGCATTTGCCAATACGGCACCATACTGAATCATATTTTGAAACATTTTTCTCAGTTTTATGCGCAACTACTTAAAAATTGCAGCAAGCTCAGTCTGCGTATTGTCAGTAATATGCTTGACCTCGAATGCATCTTGCTTTCGATTGTACCATATGCACGATTTTCGCTGTTTCTGAAGATTTAAAAACTGTCGGTCCTATTTCACCGCTTTACCTTGCATTTTGAAACACAAGATTTTTCATACACAGTAACTGGACTTCCATATTTGTGCAGCAAACACGCAAAATATTTATGATTTCAACAAAGCGAAATAATTAGATTGCGTAGTAATTTCAAACGTGGGTTAACCATAAAAAACTTGTAGATTTTAATCCACATGTTTCAAGCAGTGTTTGATTTTTCTATTGTTTGAAGTTGTGTTTGATTTTCGAACTAACGGAATCGTGTTTTCAGAGGAATAAAAACATGGCGAACGTTGTTACTGCAAATATACTGCCTGTTGCTATGCCTGCTATACAAAGCCCACATCCTGGAGCCAAGTATGCAAAAATGTACAAGTACCTGGTGGTAAGAAATGTTCAATCGATGGCACCACAGCTTTGTACTGCAATATTTTCTTTCAGAATTACCACATGTTGAAGTAGAGCAACCACCGTGTGCAAAAGGCCGAGCTCTGTGATGTCATGGTTTGCAGTGCAAAATCTGATAAATAAGCTGTGCCTTAAAATTTTTCGTCAGACATCACAATTGAAAGAAACACCTTTTAAACCTCTTGAAATAATGTTACAGTCTACACAAAGGTTACGCAGTCGAATCAGTCACCATTGATCCTAATGTGAAAACGATTTCACGCAACTTTTGGCATCCTGAAATCATATTAAAATTAAAGTTGAAGAATTCAACAGGAAAAGAATCAAACATATAAACCCACATTGATGACAGACAAACTACATATATTGTTTCTGACAATAAAACACACTCCAATCAGAGGAACGTAACATTTTCTATTTTTGAACACTAATCCATAAATTTAAATAAAAATATGTTTTCAAATTCATTGAGACAAGGCTAATATTTTCAAGCATATAAGAATATCACGTAACTGTTTTAGTTGAAAGAGACATCCGGCAGTAAGGGTTATAGCAATTTGACTTGCTAAAATCGTTGTTCTTCTAATGAAATCAAGGAAAAGGTAAGACGTAAAATATTCACATCTTCGTGGCAAGTCTACCAGCAGAGTACACAGGATTTGTTCCCATATTTCCGAAGGTGTTGCAGAGATGTTTCAAATATGTTCACTCTTGCTTTTCCGTGATTGAAACTAACTAGAGAATGATCACATTTTCGCTGTTGTTCTTTTCAGTCAATCGGTTTGCTTTTGTAGGGGACAGTGCGTTCATTGCTTTATTTCAATAACGGTTGACACTTTTGCAAAAGTTTTGTGTTGATCCTCATTGATTGAAAGTATGGATTTTTCGGGAAAGAAACACGTGTTTGTTTATGTTCAACAGGTTGCACGAGCCAAATGAGTTGGTGCTAGTGCAATGTAGTCTTGCAAAAAGCATGTTAATGCACACATTGTGAAAGCAACCTCACCTGGTATGATAAACATCTGGAGATACAATGCGTTTTTCATAGGTTAAAGGACCTTTGAGATATTGCTGTTGAAAATTTATTTTGCGGTTGTTGATCGTGAACAATTCTCAACGACCTTTCAGAAACAATGTGATTGGAAATTTCCAGAAAACATGTTTAATGTAAATTTTGCACCGTGTTGTTTTTTTTAGAGTAGTTGTGCGTGACATCTCAAGCAAATATTTCCTGAAAAATATTCAAAGATTTTCGAGAATTCTGATAAAATATATTTTGACCTGAATTGTTTCATGATGTCACTCCTACTCAACGTAAAATCAGTGTAGTCAATACATAGCTTGAATGAGAAAAATTTCTACATACCTAGGATGAGAATAACGTTCAGAGAGGAAAATATTTTAGGCGATCTTCAAATGATATTGAAATACGTGGTACCCATTGCAGAATATGAGAATATATGTGGAACCATGGCAATCTTACCTTGTGCATGGTACATTTGGTAAAAAAACAAAAATATTTACCAAAGTTGAAAGTGTAATTTCAAGGAATGACTCAACAGGTGCAAAAAATGTTTCACCTGATGGACAATTATGCATTGAACATTAATTTGTTCGTAATTCTTTTAGGAATTTTTCTTCAGAAGTATCCACAGAGTCGAAACTGGGTTGTTCTGCAAAAGCAATTGTGTTAGTTTCATACGTAGATGGTTTGTTTATGATGTACCAAACGACTACACTGGGGCGTCGTAAAGTCATTTGTTTGCTGTAGTCCTTATTACCTGGTTTGTTCAAATCCTTCCTCGAGACGACCCAAACATGTGATTTATTTGACCAAAATTGTCTTTATGGCATAAAACACAAGCCGCACGTAAACGTAAACCTTACCCTTAAATAACATGGTTTAGACATTTCAGGTTTTGATCCAATGGGAAAGTTTTTTTTTTCCGAATTTGTAAAACAGTAGGGACCCTAGATTTTATGTGTTTTCCATGACAACCGTACAGTGTCAAGTGCTTCCCAGGCTCTGATGTTCCATCAGTTTGTTTTCGTTGTCTTACGTAACGCAAGGTGCTTGCAAAGTTTCTTTGGTATTTGTTCATATGTGGCATGTCTTTCGTAGGTAATCATAGCGTTTCATTTGAGCTTTATCCTTTCTCTGACAAATTTAACGGGTAGGGAAAAGAAGTACTATCTTTCTTGGTGATAAAGAGCACTAAACACCTTTCCTACTCACGTGAACAACAAATAAGGTTTAAAGTAACCCATTAATAAATAATAAAATGCAAACTGTTCATTCAATTACGTTGATTACACAAAATACACCGGAAACGTAACCCTTGTTCCGTGATTTGTGCACTAATAACGTTATTCTCTACTTTAACTTGATGCTGTATTGATGAAAAGGAAAACCAAACCTGAGTGGGTGGAACTCAAACCTGAGGGGGTGTGACTCACCCAATTTTGTGTTCAGAAAAAATTCAAATATCTAAGCTTATTAAAAATATATATTGCATTTGAAGAACCTATCCTGCTCCACGCTGGTAAGGAAGGACGTCTTGCGTGAATGACAGCCCTTAATTGTCACAATTGCAGCGCTATATCACATGGGAGAAAAACTAACAATAACGATACACTGGGCGATTTCAACCGGAAAACACGAACTTTTCTCCATTGGGGAAAAGTGCAGACAGCGCGCACGAGGTTACGCGCACCAGTCGGGATGTCAGACAAATAGCCGCAGCTACTGACGAGTGGAGGGCGCTGCTGCGTTTGTTTACATAAAAACAATATTACGGCACGCCTGACGGGGGTTCGCTCAATCTCGATCTGACATTGCAGGGTGAAGCAAGATGTTTGTAGATGGTTAGTATTTGTCCACACGTGGTAGGTCTTTCTCAGATAACCAGTGACTTCGTGTTTAAATTGTATTTTTTTTTATTTTATTTCACTTTTTTATCAATAATTATTCTGTTGTGTAAGAAAAACACGTACATCGCACGAAGAATCAGCAAAATGAACTTTCTTTCTCCTTCAACGTTTGAAAATTGATTTGGAGTACAAAAGGAGAAGACATTGAAAAATAATTTCAAATCCACAGAAAAAATATGAGCATTTGAAAAATAATTTTGCTCCCATGAGGAGCTTAGAGCAAATTCTCAGATTTTCATTAGTAGACATAAATTTGTTAATTAAAATAATTACTTTCTGCTGCTTCTTGAACAAACAACGTTTGCAAATTGGAAATAAGTCAAAAATATTTATGCTTTCTACAAAATGAAAATCTTTGTCGACAATTCCACTCAAAAAAGACATGTTAAGTAGACGTCCAGAAATTTTTTTCATAATCATTTGCTACACCAGACACATTTTCTATGCATTGCAAAAGCTAATAGCAAAATCATTTTCAGATTACTCAGGTTATTCTGGGAACTCTATCCATCATATTATCCATCGCTGCCATTGCCGTCGCCGCCTCAAAAAATAATGGCAGCCCTGTGAGCTATGTCAGTTCCGGTATTTGGTGCGGACAACTGGTGAGCAAAACTGTTAATTTTCAAAGGTTTTTAGATGCAAGGCTTTTTGTTTCAGGTGACTTTACAGATGTTTCCAATACGCTTAGAATTCAAGTTTTTGTGCCAATATTTATTTTGAAATGTTCCAGAAAACTGTCACCTTGGTGTGCAGATACAATGGACAATATGTTTGAAGTAGTGATCTTTGCCTCAGTCCGTGTTTCTTATCTTGTTTTGTTTGCATGATGCAGCCTGTAGCTGTGGTAGTCGTGATAATCATGCTGATTCGATAATCGTTTTTCAGGTGTTGGTGACAGCAGTGCTTGAAATGTTGTCAAGAAGAAGACCGCATTCACCTCTGGTGGGTTTAGTTAGTCAATCTTCCGATTTGCTTTCAAGATCTCTATAGAGGTTATAGATCAATCGCTGCTGAAGAAAATGCTTAATGTGTGAAATAATGCTTAATGTGAAAACTCCAGTGCGTCATCATCGCTTCGAGTGAAAAGAAAGCTTTGTCACTGCAGTGGGCGTCGGATGGGGGTGCACAGGGGCCTTTCCCCAAGTATTTCAACATTTGATATTTTCCTATTTATTTTTTTTGTAGAAAAATATTTTCCAACGCACTTCAGTCAGTAAAATGAAATTTCACCATGTTTTCTCCCTTTTGAAGAAATGCATTTGCTCACCACTTGAAACAATTCGTTGTTTCTCCCCTGAAAATATCCCTCTGACGCCCACGCTCACTGTCTTTGCAAAGGAGTACATAAGTAATGTTTCGCATATGAAGAAGACCACAATAAATGTTTGTCACAGACAGCAGTGTTCATTCCTTCATCCATTATATCTGATGAATCTAGTTTCCATGACTAAACCTACGACTAAATACACAAAAAAATTTTGAAGCAAATCACTTCTGAATTTTCTAGTTTTTACGGAAATGGGATCTATCTGTCACACACAAAAAAAACAGTCCAACAGTGTCATCTTTGACGATAATAGTACAGTAATACTGAATGTGTTTTGACTAAACTGGTAGCAGCAAAGTAAAAGTCACGCACTGAAGTGCAGAAAGGTTACTGTAATGAAGATGTTGGTGGCTATGAATTCACGGTCTCTGATAACAATTTTGCAGTCCACTTACATAAACCTTTGAAACCACTTAAGCAGATAGCATCTATCATACAAAACCTCTTTTGTGTCTTTCAGAAAACATGCGGTGTTGGAAAACCCCTTACTTATTAATTTTATTGTTTTTTGAACGTTTTATGCTGATATTTTTACAATTCCTCTACATTTTTTAAGATGATGATCTGGTGAAACTCTATGTGCAAGCATGAATGTATTGCGATTGGCATGTCAATGAAGCACTATTGAATGGTTTCCATTTACCTGTTGATTGTATACAAATACCTGTTGATGCTTTGATTCAGATTCCGCATTCATTGCATATAAGACACATCATTGCCGTTGTTGCAGGAGCTATGTTTGCAATAGAGGTTACAGCTGCAATTCTGAACAGTGGTAGAGAGGTAATTTGCAAGTTTTGTTTTATATATTTTATTTTTACAAGCTACAATTTGAATCAAACCATTATTACCGAAATATTACCAAGTATTACGAAAAGATAAGATTTAATCTTGAAACTGGAAGAACATTTTGCAAGCCTTTCCAAACTATGCAAGCCTTCCAAACTATATAAACTATTCTGTGTGTGGGTCATGCTCATGTAATGTTTTTCATGATTTTCAGCCCGCACTAACTGGAATTCATGCTGTCAATTCATTCATCGCATTTGTTCAATTGGTGCTTTCCATTCTTCACATCGCTTATTTCAATGCAACCAACTGCTGTGGATCGCAATCTGAAGAAGATGTGGTAAACCGCTAATGCTGATTGAAGGTCACCGGCAATCAGTTCAGAAATTCATTTGCATTTGCTTTGTCCTTGATCCCCAATTAATTGAAACAAGAATTGCACATACATTCACTCAAAGTAACGGCAATCAAATCATTTCAGCAATGCTTATTCAACAGACATTTAGTTTAGATAACTTTGAGCAAAGTTTTCAAACTTGTTAGCATTTAACGTATCTCACTGTATTTGAAAACAATGTAGCGCATTAGATCATCCAAATGAACGCAAAATGATTAAGACTTTAACAATAGTCATCGGATAGTACTTTACCATTGAAAATAGACTTGTTGAAGTACATTACAAAGGTTTGCATTTTTGGAAATCATTTCTAGCTTCGGATGGCATGCAAGCACGTGTTTATTGCAATTTTCGGGCTTGTTTGTCAATAAAAAAAAACAAGGAAATCGGAGACAAGTGCTCTTAAAGGACAGCAAATCATTTGCACTTTATAATTTTTTCCAAACTCGTTTCACACGTTTTATGTGTTGAGGTCGGTTATAAGTTTTATTTCTTTCATCCCTGCATGATTCAACCAATGTACCAACTGGAATAAAATTTCATGCACGTTTTCACACCTTAAAGTGGGAGAAAAAATTAACTTCGTACACGCAAGCACTATAATGTAAGAAGCACTGTTTTGGCAAATGATGCGAAGCATTAAATATGAAGCTCATTTTTGACTCGTGCGTTTTGAAGCTGCATGATAGAAATTGGAATAAAACATAAATGTATTGCTTGTGACGCAACAGTGATTGACACATTTTCAACGGTCACCGGGCCTGAAACAGGTGACGCAGTTTCATGTGTACGTCACAGTTGCACAATGAAGCTGCTTTTCATTATGAAATACTTTATTGTGGAGTGAATTCAGCAACTTTTCTGCGTAATGTTGAGCTTATTGGTTAAATGCTTAGCAAAGGCTGCAAGGAGAACCGCATGTAATTCAGAACCAAAACTTGAGAAAATAGGAAACAGGTTAAAGTTTTCTGCAAATATTTACTGATTTTTGATGAGCAGCTATATCAGAAAAAAGCAGAAGAAACAACACTTCTTTAGAACAAATGAAATATTACTGTGCTTCTTTCTGGTTTTGGAAAATAAAGAAAATGATCTATAGCTATTCTTTCGAAACCAATGTGTGAAGCTAGGTGTTATAGTACGTAACATAGTGCATCACTTTTTTTCTATTGGATAGGTTTCAATCACAAAGCAACAGCTAAAAACACAAAAGGGTCAATTGAAAACATTATGTGACTGGTTACGAGAGGGCTTAAAACGCCAAACTAACCACGTGCATTAAAATGTTGGTCAAGCGAAGCGACTACAATCTCGCGAGAAACTGCGTATCAGACACAACAACGCTCAACAAGAGAATAATTTCGAGAGGCTAATTCAAAACTCGTTTAATCTCATCAGCATTGATCGCGCTGAACGTTAATCCAAATCAGCGCGTTAAACGCTACAACTAAATTTCTCCTTCCCCATTAATACATTCTGTACCAGGCAAGTATAAATTTCCAAGGTCAACAATCTGATTTACAAAGCACATTGCTAAGGTAATGCGATGAGTTGTGTTCATGCAAATCGCGCTGAAATATTTTGATCGATTTGTTTTGGAGTTGTTAGATGTTCAGAAATCAGAATTGTCAGCTTTCTAATGTTTTCTTTTTTTCAAATGTGTTTATATGAAAATGTTGTAAGCTAACAAGTAAAGTCATGCTACAACGATTTTTGCAGAATTGCTTTGTGTTTAAAATCGACACATGAACAAGACTCTTGGTTTACAGCATGCTCCGAAGAAATCTGTTTTCACCACAGCAACCATGCCTAAACATTTACCGGAGATACCGATACAAGACGAATCACTCAAATCAGGTGAACGGCTGAAAACACTATGAAAAAGAATTTGTTTAGGCTTGATTGCACAATTGCTTTACATAAAAAAATACATTAATGCAATTTTCACTTTTAACATAATTTTTCACTGCCACAAATGTAGACACAGTGAAACATAGCAAAGAAACATGTTTACCACGTAAGTGAAATGTAATTGCTCAGATCACAGTAGGTGCACATATATGTAGATGCCAATTTCGATCATTGGATGGATTTTGTGCTTTGGAAGACGATGTGTTAGCCATGGATCGTGCTTAAACGTTCGAAATGTTTTCTATTTGACATGGCCATAGGAAGCAATGCGAGGTCGTTAGACAGATTTGGTGTAACTAATAGAATTGTGTTTTTCATCACACTTCAGTCGTATCTGGGGCGTAATTAGCAGGTAAAGTCTCCTGCAAATTTCGTTGATTCGTTTACCGCAACCTTTTGCAGATCGTCATCTGTTTTGTCAATGAATTCCAGGTATCATGTACAGAGCGTAGGCCGTGTACATGTATCAAAAACATGGAACGGCCCAACAACCTCAAACACAACATGCACACACTTCCTTCTAGCGCGATGCGTTCATCAAAACAATTTGCAGGCTGAGGACCCACGAGTATGTCCACTTCAGCCTGGTCATATTTTGATGGTTCGACAATCGAGTAGTAACGTTTCAACCCATTGTCCAGTTTTACTCGAAAGTCCAGTATCAAAAAAACGACGTTTTGTCGATGAGATTCCAAAATCATCCAGGGAATATTCTTCGCAGGCCCGTCGACAGGACGTAGCTGCAGGTGGGGCCAAAAACCAGAAGGAGGGGGGCAGATTTTTAAAATACAGTATTGCATGTATGCAGCAACCGGTGGGCCAAACG
>JGI24022J15233_10006026_pt1 | contig 13032 bp, 9 predicted proteins | sample Ectturendosymbi2_FD_15233 | JGI IMG/M metagenome (IMG submission 15233)
CTTCCATGGTCGCAGGCGAAGGCAGGTTGAGAATTTTCACGAGAGGTTTCCTTTGCATGAAAGCAGCCGGGGCCGCATTGTTCTCACTTGACTCTTCGTGACCTTCAGCATGATTTGTGTCCATCTGATCACTTTTCTCATCTTCAGAAGGAGATGATGTGTCAACGTGGATTTCTGCGCAAGGTAACCACTTTTCTGTCGCAGAAATGTGCTTGGAGCTTTCGCCGCCAGGTCAGAATGTTACACGGCAGTTTGCAAGATTGAAGGTTCATATTCCAAAGATATTGTGGCAATGCACTTCTCTGCTTCAAGATTAAGTTCAATAAATACGAGTTGATGGGTTTGGTTTCTTACGAAAATTGTTTGTTAGCTCCTAAATTGGGTAAGGTGAGGATTCTGTTTTTCATCGTATAAACTTTTTTAAAGACAAGCTAATTAAATTAGGGGGCCTATTTCTTGGAACCATAAGACACCAAACATCTGTAAAATATATGATTCGGTGAAAATATTTTTGTAACAGTTCAGCTTGCATTGCAAACCTTCATTTGCACGGACTGTGAGTTTGGCCAAAACAGCTTCGTTGTCGACTTTGCACTTATATTCTCCGGAATCTCCAGGAATGGCATCTTTTACCATCAGCTGACGAAGGTTGCTGCAACAACACGACACGATCAACAACACGATGTGTAATAACAACACAATATGTGCACGGGCGTCGGAAGGATTTTTTTTCCGGTGGGTGGGGGCAACAGTGAATTTTTCCAGAGGTAGCCAAAACGTTTTGCCAGGAGGGGCCAAAAGTGGGGAAAATTCATTTTTCCCTCTCGAAACTAAGCAAAAAGCTTTTATGCTAAAAATGTAATAATGAAATGTCAAATTTCAAAACCAGGGGGAGGCCAAGGCCCCCCTGCCTCCCCCTCCGATGCCCATGTATATATTGCAGCAAATATCAGACGACTTCGATTTGCATTGGACAACAGCGCAAAGAGTGCTCGGAGTTAAAACATTCTGAACAAAACACAAACTTGCAAGACGTGCGCTTGGAATAAAGCCTTACCCTTCCGACCACATTTCATATTTTCTCCCTTCTTCGAACAACCGGACGTCCTCCTTCCACCAAGTGGCCACACGGTCTGCAGCGTTCTCGCGTAGTTTGCACTGAAGGATCGCGTCTGTTCCTTGATGCACGGCGACCACAGGGTCTGGAGGGACCGCAAACACACAGGGGGGTTCTGGCTTACCTGAGATGCAAGAAGAATCAGATGGAAACAAAGAGCAAACGAGAGACGGTTTAGAAAGGATTAACTTTAAAAAAAAAGGTTATGTTTCGAGCCGTAGCGAGTGGAAACTGACACACAGAAGTGGTGAGTGTGTCAGGTTTCCTATCATTTGGCGTGATAATTTAGCTTTTCAAAACCTCGATAGACTACGCTTATACTTCCTACTAAGAAAGGACGGTAATATATCAAAAACAGCGCAAAGTATATCACGTTGCTCTTTTGCAGCTTTGTTCCAATACATTAATGTAGTTTTCGTAACTTACGCAAAAGGAAAGAAGATAGGAGCGCGTCACAGTGTTTCACATTTTACCGCCTGCGTGGTATCAATTAAATTGCTTCAAGTAAAATCTCAATATCTCATGCAATTCGAAGCAGTAGCGTTTATTAAAAATTTGAACTTGTTTTGTTATCAATCGATTACAACATTAACACAAATGTAAAGGCACAAGATTAACCTCGTCGAGCTTACTGCCACGATCAGAGACAAAGAAAACCAACATAAACATGAAATGCGGTGCCATGAGGGCAAAAGGAGTCTTATAATCTTTTTAGAAATCTTGCGACATATTAGCGCACATAGAGTTTCAGCGCACAGAGATATATATCGTCTCTGACCTTCACCATTACTCATCTTGGTTTTATAGCTCAGTCGTAAAGTGACGTCTTAGTATGTCTGTGGTCAAGCGTTTGATCCTCATTGAAGGCCAATCTACACTGAGGAGTTCCCAGGAGTAGCCGCGCACGATTCTTTGTTTGTTTTATTGCGCCCAGGAGTTGCCGTGCCGATTTCCCGACGCAACAAAACAAACAAAGAATCGTGCGCGGCTACTCCTGGCAACTCCTCGGTGTAGATTGGCCTTAATTCCGAGCTTTTTGGAGGCTGTTACCTGGTTTTACTCATCAAAAGTTTGAAAGACATGTTATCAGTACTATGGAAGGGCCTGCAACTTGAAAGAAGCACAACGCCTGAACATAAAGATAGCTCTGCAAACATGGGTCTAGAGCAGACAAATAAAGTCATTTTGACGGAACAAACAAACGAAGTAAACTGTTTAAACAGTTAACGAAGTAAACTGTTTTTTTGGGGAGTAAACTGTTTAAGTTCAAATTTGAATAGATAGAGAACTGCAGCGTATGTCAAATTTTATTTCCTGTTGTTCGCTCATCGACCATTTACTTTTTACAGTGACGTGTATAAGAGTAGTGAACAATCCTCCTGCGTTGCAGGCCAGCACCGTGTACAATCCCTCGTCATCGTTGCAAACGCGTGCAATTCGCAGCTGATGAACGTCGTTCTCGCAACGCAACCTGAACCTGTGGGATAGAACAATGATCAGAGGAGGTATCAAGCTTGACAATAAGAGAGCATTTAATACGAGATTGTACGCAGCTTGATGCGAGACATGATTATCATCGTATCCCTGAAAATGCCACAGTTGGTTTGATCAGATTTAAGAAAAGACAGTGGTGCGAGCAAGCAAGTGAAATAATTAATCAGGGGTGTTTTTAGTGATAGTGATCACACGCTCTGCACATTCTCTGTTCTCCACTGCCTTGTTTGCTTCACCGGGTTTCTTTCAACTCTAGCCTGCACCAAATTGATAAATTACTGTACGAATCTCTGAGTTGCTCTGTTGAAAGCTGCCACTGGTACAAGTCTTTGGGAGAAGGCTGTATTCCAGCAAATGCGACGTCGTTTCTGCGGCACCTGTTGCTGACGCTTAAGGCTGATTCATTTTTACAGAATAATTCTGTTTCATGAAAGGGGATTTTTTTCTACGAACAACGGCACGAAGGCACGTCGAGCGTCCCAGCGTTTTCCATGAGGCATTGGCGTCCAGGAGATAAGGCCTCCGTTGGCTGAAGGCCGGGGGAAAGCAGAAGAAGAGGAGAGGCGATTGCAGAACAACACCATCCCGATGTTTTTTGTCGTTGTCTGCACGAGAGAGGGATGGCGTGAAGGAAAATTTTCCCGGAAATCAGATGAGAAGTTGCCAGCAGAGAAAAAGGCATGAGACAAGAGCCGAACCGTTGCCACATGCTAGTCAGTGACGTCAATATCCTTCGTCGAGAGATGTTTGCAAGGGCTCTTCACCAGAAACAGATAATTCGCTTCTTGTGTGATTTTAACTTCTTTCTCATGAACAGTAATGAAGACCCATGGCAGCGGTTTACGACACGAACCAGACGTGGCTGGCAAACGTAACCTCAAACAGTGATTTTGAAATGCATGTTTTGATTTACCTAAAACCTGCCACGCTTCAGACAAGAAGCAATGACGTATTAAAGGTTAAAGGTTAAAAGTGGGAAAAATCATTGACCTTATAGCTTCTTAATGTGAAACCAGCTTCTGCGACCACCACAAGCTAGAAAGAAAAGACTGTGTGTCATTTCATATAACCAGGAGCACGGGCGCAAGGTCGTATCGGAATTAAGCGTATCGTTTGAGGTGGTAAACGGTGGTTTAGTATCGCTGGCATATGTCGAAAGAATTAAGCAGAAGTACCACAGAAAACTTTGTAAAGTTTTGTTGACATTTTGCTCGGTTGTCCAATCTTGCTTAATTATTTATGTCGAGGCTACTGGAAATGTTGCGCGTTGAAATCAGCATATTTTTGGTATTTTCGCCCCACAAAGAGTTTTGTGAGAAACGGTAGGAGCATTTCCACCAGTAGTTGCCTTTTCAAACAAAGCCAAATAGTACATAAAATGATATGGTGCTTTATCTTCATTCACATTTCACATATAAAACTATAGTCAACGAAGAGGAGTGAAATACAAAAATACACGGACGGAAAGTAACATTTCCAATACATGTTTTTTTCACTTTTCACAAATTACTTTCATCGTGGAGTTTTAACTACGAAAATTGCTACTCTCCAATAAACCCACATTTTAATAAATTTTCATGTAAGTCACGCGAAATCAGCAGACACGTAGAAATATCTTCTACATTCTTCAGCCTAACTGTAAAGAAGTGTTGCTGTCCGAATGAAAATAGTCCTTAGTTCTTACTCATCTTCGAAATACTCACACATGTCGCTGCAGATGCCTGAAATTGCATTGTAACCTTTGAGTTTCAATTTCTAACATGCTCATTAGCGCGTTCTAAACATATTGCGTGAAATATAATAAATATTTATGTCAAAATTTAGTTTTACCGAGGCGAAGACCGTTACAACGTCACGAGTCGTCACGAGCAGTTTTCGCAAAAAGTGGAAAACCAAATACTATAGAGCAGGGGTTCCCAACCTGTGGTACGCGTACCACTAGTGGTACGCGAAGGTCTTTCAGGTGGTACGCGAGTAACTTCCTGTTTTTCACAAAAACCTGGATTCATTGCTTTCTAGTTTACGTATCGTGCTTTGTTTCTAAATAAATAAATTTTCCTGTAGCCTGCTATTACTATTGTTTCGTTACATTATGACATTCGATGCACTGTTAGCAAATTTACGCCACGCATCGACCAATTGGTGGAAGGTAAACAAAAACATCATTAAATTTAGTTGTGGTCTTTTATTGTTATTTTAATGTATGTTATTCTTCTGAATCAACTAAGTTCAAATTAGTTGTTCTGGAAGAAGTGGTACGCATTGACAATGCGGGATGCTCAAGTGGTACGAGATCGCAAAAAGGTTGGGAATCCCTGCTGCAGAGCAGCAGGTCACAAAACCGCTTACATCATAATTGTAACCTTTTCACCTGTTCCCGGTGCGGAGTTGTTTTCCGTCTTTGTACCATGTCACTTCCGGTTTTGGAATGCCTTTTGCTACGAGGCTTATCTTCACAGTTTTGCCGCCAGTTATAGTGATGTCTTTCCTTGAAGAGTTATTTTTCTTGCACGAATCGGTTTTATTTTGATTTGAAACAAATTGGGGGGCCATTGCTTCTGCTCCGAACTTTACCGATGGTGGAACCGAACTTTCCCGAACGGTTACATCTAGCTTCATACTGCATGATGCTTCGCCTGCCAAACCATAATAGCGATGAGTAAATCACCGTGTGGGATTATGTAGTAGTAACAACTGCGCATCAACCAATACAGAAGGCCACGCAAGGTGCGCAGTATACATTTTTCATTGCTTTATGTTCAATCGCCATATTTTGTACGTGCTTTTATTTTGAATATTTCAATGTGGGGGTTTATGCCAAAGAGTTCCGAGCTCACAAGATGATTCACGTAAATACAAGAATAAAGTTTCCCGCAGAAAAACAATTGCTTTGAACGAGGAAACTTTTTTTGGAACATGTAAAGAATTTCGAACGAGGAATATCCAGCGTTAACTTCTGCTTTCGTCACAAGTAGATCAGTTGCACAGAGCAGCAATTTTGTTTAGCATGAATTTCAATTTTCATAAAACAGTCGTGTTTGTGTTAGTTTTTAGTAATGCGGTACTTTCTGACCAGCATCAAAGAAACGTTCCTGATAAAGAACATGTACCTGCGCTGTTCGACGCTGTGCAAAAGTAAAATCCATGGTCTGACTTTTGAGCTTTTACGATTCTCAGTGTATGATGCGATCGGACATCCTCGACCTGCAAGTCACTGATGTCATAGTCACTACACGTAGCACAGTAGTGCGCTGCAGCAGTAGGGAGAGAGCAAAGAGCTGTACTTTCAAAATTATTTGAAAACCAGCTAAAATTTCATTTCAAGCAAAAATTTCATTTCAAGCAAACACTATACAGTAATGCCAACCGGCAAAGTGGTGCAGTGAGTTGAGCATGCGCCTACGAAACTGATAGGGTGAGTTCGGTTCCCGCTCGGGTCATAGCGAATATTTGAGAGGTAGTATAGTGGTTTGCAACCATTGCAAAATTCATGGCAAAAGTTTCAGCGTAAACCGTGCAATTGGAAACGGTGCGCCCGCAGACCACCTGTGGCCCAATACTTTCTTTTTTTGTAGCACGATAATTTTTTTTAGGGAAAGTGGAAATCTATAATCTATATTTGTTTTTATAAAAAAATCTATATTTGTTTTTATTCAAATCATTATGGCAAATATTTTGGCGTAAAGTAGACTTGCAGGTTGTGCTGACTTGAGCTAAACTTTTTATTGATACAAACAAGGACATATTTATATTGAATGGAAGCAGTATAGATGAAAGCACACAAAGTTGGTAAAACAAGGTGTATTTCCAAATTTTTTTTAATAGCTCACTGTTACAGTTCACAATAACAACGTGAAACCCGCCGTTTGCAACCTACCGCATAGCGTTCACCAGAGCAAATCCTTTCTCCATTGCCTCTGAACCAGGTTAGCGTTGGCTGTGGCACCCCGTGGATTGTGCAGTGGAATGCGGCAGTAAACCCTGAACGTACTGAGGCGCTGTAGGGACGGGTGACGAATACTGGTGCTAGTGGAATCACGTCATATTCGGAGAGGAAGCCGTGCTCTTGATCTGTTCGAGTAAAGGCATTTAAATGCAGATGAAGTTTTCTTTCCCTACAGTCTCTGAGGCAATTTATTAGGCTAGGCTATTTACAATACAGTAGCTACAAAGACAATTTCGCACTGACTTCACATTCTAAAGTTTACATTGTCAAGAAAATTTCGCACTGGTTTTACATTGTAAAGTTTGCTTAAAACAAGTTGCAGGTGCTTTTCCCGTGGCAAAGTAAAACATTCAGTCTCTTTGCCCGTGGCAAAGAAAAACATTCAGTCAAACACTATTTGAATAAGAGCTGATGATGCCTGCTGTGTAGGCGAAATATATACTCTGTAAGATCTTAGTGTATGATTCTGTGCTGAGAAAGGATTTCTTTCTATAGACAGTGTTCAGTCAAACACTTGTTGATTCCAACAAATCTGAACATTCTGCCAGGCCCGTAGCCAGGTTGTAAGTTTGTTTGGGGTAAAATACATTTTAGGGGGACAAGATTTCTGTTTTCATCATATCTTTAAAGCAGCCACAATAAAATTTGGGCGGGCACAAAAAATTTGGGGGCACCACCCCCAAATGCCCCCGTGGCTACGGGCCTGCATTCTGCTCGGACATTGCATAACCCCATACTTCTCCTTACCTTCATCAATACTCAAGAAAGCGGAACACAACGCTACCCCTCTGTCGTTCTCTGCTATGCAGGTGTATTTGCCAGCGTCTCCATGACGCACCTGCCTGATGTTTAAACAGTATGCGCCCCCTGGAGAAGAAGTGATTCGAAATCCAGGGTTTCCCCTAGCAGATAGCAATGTGTCGTTTCGTTTCCAGACCACCTAGAACACAAAAATGTGATAGTTTCTGAAATACTCCAGCTGATAGCCCAGAAGTAGATTTCTTTTGTGTTGAGTGCTACACGAGCCCAAGGTTTGCTGATATGCTGCAGAATTCTTGGAATTAACGTGTGCTTCGAGTTTTGAAACGGACGTATGTGTTGAATCTCTTCAGTATGGCATGCTATCGCCATGTAGGGGCGTAGATCTCGACATTATTGCCTTTGTGTTCCATAGTCGGGATATACATACATCCCTTTGGGTTTTCTACGAGTCGTGAATCTAGAAGGCAATTCGAGTCTTGGCCTAACCCCTCCAAGTCATTTGCAAAGAACTCCGAGAAATACTTGATCATGGCGAGAGTAATGCGATAGGGTCCGTGCGAAGCACAGGCAGATATCAACTTCACCAGAGCCGCAAGCAGCTGATATTTTCGGAGGGGGAAGCTGATGTTCTACCTAACAACTAAACGTGTTTTGAAAAATGTCGGGTGTTGGGGCAATTTCCCGGTTACCTCCCCTCTGGTTGCGGCCCTGAAGCTCACCACCAACAAGTGCCGACAACAAGGTTTCTGTTCTACGTAAACTAAACGTCAAAGAGATTAAGAAAACATTAACCTCAGATCTATCCACCCTGAAGTTCCTTTTTGTTTGTATTTTTAGATGACTATAAATAACGATCTAAACAGAGTGAAACTCACCTTCGGTTGAGGCGTTCCAGCAATCGTGCACTTAAAATTTACAGCTTCTCCAAGTTTTGCTGCGCGAGGTTCAGTCCTGACAAGAAAGACCGGGGAGCCTTCAAATTCGACCTCCTGATGATCAGCTGGCTCGACACACAGATCAACAGAACAGGATGCTTCCCCTAGCGGACTGATTGCACGACATACGTACTTTCCACTGAAAGCCAGAGAAATGTGGCTGTAATGTTTGACTATTGCAGTTGTGCTGCTTGTTTGTGAAGACAAAACCTTACCTGTCGTACCATCTTGTCGCCAAAACTGATAATGTCGCATCAGAGCCTTCTGTCGCAAACCTGCACGTCACAACTCAAATTTGTAGAATGAGTTACCATAAACAAACAGTTTTTTTTAGAGAGTCCAATTCAAGCCCTAACACCAATTTAAGAAACGTCAATACGTGAAGGTAAGCAATCGATATTTCCAAGCACCAGTGCCCGTACCGGTACTGGTAAAAAAAGTTATGGGCAGTACAGCTTTTCGCAATAGCTGTATGCTGCACATCCATACCCTTGAACTCTTCATAAGCCGTTGGTTTTGTCATCTTGTTTCGCCTGCTAATCGCCACCAGAATTTCTATTTTTCAACAGCCTTGCAGGGAATTGGGTAGTTCTAATTTTGTTTCTTGAAGATTTTTTATGCGCGCAGTTGGGAAAACGACATACTTGCGCATTAACCATTTCTACACGAGTTCCGACATATTTGCATGAAATAACAATGAAATCTTTTTGATTGGTAATGGCTACAATAAGCAACAGCTTGAAAATATGAGTCCTGGTAAGAACGACAAACGTTTTCCCATTTATCACATTTTTTGGAAAATTTGAAAGGTTTTGAAACGCGCTTTGCCCACTTTCTCTGACATTTATGCATTCGAGACGATCACGCGGTCCTTAACTGTACTTGTATTACGACAACGGTCAAGTGGTGAAATTCACTGCCAGTCCACGTACAGTAATAATTCGCAAGTGATAAACGCACGCTATGCAATGTTCTACCTGCAGAACAATCCTGAATTATCTCTGCTTCGCTCTGGATTCCACCCTTAAGTGATTTACTTTGCAAATCATTTTCCGTTACCGATGCAAAATCTTATAAGGCGATTGTGGCAACAGCTGCATACTAAGTGCTGTATAAATCGGTGGGGCAATCTTGCCAAAGAAGTAGCGCATGAAGTGCAAAGACGCATTCCGTCGAATTCTTGCATCAGGAAGGAAAAAAGTGGTGTATTTAAAATATTACAAAATCCTGCTGTGACTGAACTTCATGAAAGGTCATAGAGGCCCAACAATCTTAAATTTTCAGCCGAAACACTCGCATATTACGAACTGCATGTTTTTCTTTGTAATCAGCACCAAAACGCTTTATGCAGAATTGGATGCTCAGCAGTGTATCTATTGCAACCATTTCAACTCTCGAGACGTTTGATCGAGTAACAAAGAGATTGTAAGATAGAAAAGTGGTTGATCAGGAAGCAGTCAGGTACTAAGAGAAGTTTGTCACAGTAACTACACAATGGTAATGGTTTATTGTTTCAGATGACTCAGCTAATAAACAGAAGCAATACAAAAAGCCATCGCACACTAGGTAAGCCAACTGTCGGTGAATATAGAGCAAAATGAAAATACAATGGCATAATAGCTGATCAATATAAACAAAGGATGGCACTGTGTCATATAGGATTGGTGAAGGACCATGGCTGTTATCTAGCTAGACAACCAACCCCATTTATCACTTCTTGAAATGTGTTGAAAGAAAAACAGTTGGAGATCAAATAAGCAAAGTTACGAAAACAAACAAACACAGAACATGGTGAAGTAAATTTAAAGNTGAAAGAGTATGCCTAGGTACACAGACTTGTGGATCGAAATTAATTGAAGGAATTTGATGTGGTTTAAAATGTGGTTAAACAATATACAAAGTTAAAAAAGCAAAAAAGGGTAACAAAAACTGATTAATGAGGCACAAAAGAAAAACAAAGCAAAATAGAAAAAAATGATGTGTACTTTCATGCCGAAAAGAATGGGATGTGAACAGGAGAGAAAACAGACAAAAAAGTAAATCGCTGATACGGACGCTCTGTTTAGGTGTTCGACCTTTTTGCTTCAAGACGTGTTTGTTGGCATGGCCACTTTTTGCCATTTTAAGACCACGTTTGTTACCTTGTCAACCACATACATTTCAACAATTAAATATTGCAAGATTAAGCTGAATGAAGACAGTCAAGCTATGAAATATAACTTGTCACTAGGAGTGTAGTCCAAGGCTGACATAAAATACCTATTCAGGTTTCAGGTAAAGAAAAACCCACTCATACCTCCTGGCAAAATTTCACAGCAAAAAGACACCAAGGCGTTCTTTTTTGCAGTACAGGTAAAATTGTGAAATTTTTTTATTCTGTCCATTTTTATTTACGTGTTTGGCTCAGACACAAGGTCTATATCACACGAGTTAGCAGAGATTAAGGGTACAGAGATGGTTAAACACAACAAATCACAAGTTAGATGTTCGTTGGTACACGGAGTCAACACTGAAGAGAAACGAACACTGAAACAACGCACCAGCAACTACTACATTTGGTCATCGTCATATGGGAGCGTTACTTGGGAGAAAAATGGATATTTGTAACAGGTTCCTAACCAGGTCTGACGATTTGGGGAGGGGAAATACATTTTGTGGGGGAAAGAGTTTTGTTTTTATTATATGTTTATTAAAACAAATTTTTCTGGGAACAGCAAAAATTGGGGGGACAAAAAAATTTTGGGGGCACTGCCCCCGAATGCTCCCGTAACAACGGGCCTGATTTGTAACATGCATCAGACAATTGAAGTGAGCAGATAAAAAAGTTGGTGAAAAGGGTGCGCATCGTTGAACGAAAAGCATACGAACTGTTTCTAATAATGAAAGCATCAAATGTCCTGACATAATTTCAGCACGAGTGCATTTGCGTGTTGGTCGTACCTATTCGGTTAGTCCGGGGTTGACAAAATAATCTTGTACCGAAGGCAAAATCTCCAAGATTTTCTTAAATTCTTACAAACATCGCAATAATTTGAAAAGTTTTGGTAATATCTTTTAGAAGGGTTTGTCTTTTCCCTGCTGGTGCGACCTGTTCTGAATAATGAATCCTTGTATCGCAGTGAACGTTGAAGGTATCTTTTCGCATAATTTCTTTCATTCTGTGTGACAACAAAGTGACATATATTTCCAAGTATTAAGGAAACGTATTGTCGGGGGGAACATATACCGCGTTTTCGAGGTGTTGTGAGGAATATTTTACTCTTAAAAAAGAAAAAAATAAACAACATACAACTGCCCTGCAAAACAAACTAGGGCAATATCAATGATTGTGTGAATCACGAATGACTCTACTTGCATCGACACGATTCACATTTGGTGAAGATTATGTTATATGACTCTTCTCCGATCAAACTTTCTGCTACATGACTACTCGACTCGAGTCTGACTCGATGTCATTCCAAGAATTTTTGGATCAAAAAATCGACTCGAGCCATGTCGTGAAAATATGAAACTATGAAATAGGAAAAACATTTAGTCAACGAATGAAGCAACAACCAATTCTGTACAATTCGAGCTAACAATTCATAGGCTTGTAGTGGCTTGTAGTCCCATCGTGCCCCTAAGTTTTATGTCCAATTTTGCCAGTGTTCTACAGTGGGGAAATAACCATCAACTAGAACAGCGCAAACATTGCAGTACAAGCACCTGACAACAATGCATAGCAAGTGAAGGGCCAGCAACAGTTTCAATTTTAGGGATTTTCAAACCTGTGCCGATCTTCCGATTGAAGACGAGTTCCATACAAACACCAAGTAATCAAAGGTGTGGGTTTTCCGAGCACCGTACATTTCAGAACAGCATCGCTGCCTTCGGACACCGTTTGACTCGCCGGTTTCTTCACAAAACGCGGAGAAACGCATTTGGTTTTTTGATGAATGAAGTGTTCTGAGTGGAGAAAAATGCGCCAGTGAAGGTTCAGTCGAATTATAGCTCACACTGTGTCTATTGTGCAGATATTTAAATTCCCGTCCCTTACTCCGGGGTAAGTACCGTAGTATACCGCCTGAAAGTGCAATTCTGCTCTCTGCATCGCGTTTTACCCATCAAGGGCTTAACGTGCAATAGCTGCATCTCAAGAAACCTTAGACCAGCGCGGTCCAAGTACTTTTGACCTATGGGCCATTTTGCAAAAAGTGACAACTTGCGGGCCACTTCCAATAAAATCATGTATAAAACAAGAGATTCACAAGATTTAAAATTGGAAAGGGAAGATAAGTGAGTGCGTCACTGAAATTATTACACAATAGCAAATAGCAGTTTATTACAAATCTCTATTAATGGGATGGCTGTGGTCGAGGCTTCTGACACTGTCGTTCCTACATTAATACCACTAGGCCTATGTTGGTGGCGGCAAGTCGGAGACTATCGTCCAGTGTTTCGTGTGCACTTCAATGTCTGTTTTTAATTTGGCTTACTTCATGGTAGAAAATGTTTTCTCACACACGTATGTGCTTCCAAACATCGAGTGCATTTTAGTGCGAAATCTTTCAGTTTGCTAAATCTATCTTTACTGACTTGTTTCCAAAAGCTCTCTTTGCAATCTAGTACATTTTTAATAAATAGTGTTATGCTTGTCATAACTAAAATTATCGATTGTAACACACACACAGCAATCAATACTAAGAAAGCTCGCGGGCCTTAAATATTCTGTCCGCGGGCCACATGTGGCCCGCGGGCCTGCAGTTGGACCACGCTGCCTTAGATATTTTAGCACAAAC
>JGI24022J15233_10006031_pt1 | contig 13029 bp, 5 predicted proteins | sample Ectturendosymbi2_FD_15233 | JGI IMG/M metagenome (IMG submission 15233)
ATGGTATTCAAGTTAAATCTATTGCATTTTGTAAGTATCAAAATCTGTGGAATGTGAAAAAAGTCCTATAAAAGAGACAAGTAGGATTATTTAGTGTCTGCTATCTTTCAGTTGGATTGTCAGAGGACTATCGATGACACTATGAAAAGTTAGTAAAAGTCAAACATAATCTTTCATTCACGTTTATTCGGGAAAACGTTGCAACCAGTGGTGTAGCTGAAGGGGGCATGGGTACGAGCGTGCGACCTGCCAAAAAATGGGCCCCCACTTACAGTAGCTTATATTTGGGAATTCAGCATTTTTGTATTTTCAGTTGGTTGTTTTTTCTGATTTTCGGAGAGTTTTCCGCTTATTTCGGGTTTTAGTATCTACATCCACAACCAGATTCACCAACATTTCCCAAAGTTTTACTGAGTGTTGGCTCGTGGGCCCCCTACGATGGCCAAGGGGCCCTCTTCAGCTAAGTTGTCCCCACCTGGCTTAAACCTCTGTTTACGCCACTGGTTGCAATTGCAACAGAGCAAAACGTCACAATCCAGAGCGAGTGCCACAATAGCACGAATTAATGAAGATAGATCATTGCGTTGAATCGTTATTTCCTGTATGTTACAATCGTTAAATCTCACATGTCGTACTACGAAAACAACATGCTTTTACTAATTTCTTTGATGGAAGAGAAGCTGTATCGTAAGTGGCCCGACATCTTCTGCCATTATCCATCACAATTTATATTGATTTCCGATTTAAGACAGTAAAAGGCAAAATTGTTTTTGGAACTTTGACGATGTGCATGAGCTAAATACGACTTTTACATTTTAATGCGTTTCAGGCACATCAAGCACAAAGATCGGTCGCTTCGTGCAGTTTGTTGATGAATACCTTATTTTAGGGCGGCACCTGGTTTGCTCGTTGATGTATTGGGCACCTGAAATTAAACAGATCTAACATGGTGAAACAACGCTGTTCCAGCGTGAGGATTTCAAAACAATCATTACAGTATTTGTATGCGCTGTTTTCAAACCCCAATGAATAAACCAGGGGTGCGGAGCCGGAGCGCCAAAGCTGGGCATTTTGCCTGGAGCCGGAGCTCAAGTTAAAAATCAGGAGCCGGAGCACAGTTTAAAATTTAGGACCGGAGCTATGGCCAATTTGAGAGGTGGCTCCGGCTCCGGGTCCTTTCCTAGACAGGGTTGCCATTTTGGCTTTTTGAAGCCAGATTTTAAAATTCTGGATTTTTTTGGAAATCAAGAAAAGCCAGACAAAATATGGCTTTTTTCAGTCGGAAAGGCTTGGCTCTGGAAAAACACTGCCTTGAGTTGCATATTCATTACAAATCTCTTCTGAAAGAAGTCTGCAACCATGCAGGGTGCGCAAAATATTGAAAAGATTTTACTGTTGCTCCAAAATTGATCGATGTTATTGACAAGAAACGAATGTACGACAGTGCAATTACAGGGAAAGAAAATGCTTCTAAAGAGTGGAATTGTATTATATCGATGTTTTTGACGAGTTTTAATGTCAGTTTCGTGTTTGGTTATGCATACTGTATATGTTAATCCCTCAAAACTGCTGTCTGTTTTTTTCTAGTTTTTTTTTATTAAGACATTAAGACAGGCTGGCAAACGGTTTTGCCAAATAGACTTACGTGTGCGTTTTATAGTACACTAAACGCNACTGTTACGAGTTACGACACCAGACTGCAACAATGGATCTGCAATCCTTTGATATTTCTTTGGTTTAACAATAGCNAAGGCTGGCTGNGACATCCTAGCTGGCAGGCGTGGTGTTACTTGTTGAACAATGGTTCTCAAACACTATTCTAAGAGCCGCATGCAGCTCCCAAGCATCCTTTGTGCGGCTTTTAGCAATCGTTCAGTAACAGATTCTATTTGAATAAGAGCTGATGATGCCTACTTCGTAGGCGAAGTATAAACGGTACTCCGCAAGAGCTTAGTGTCTGATTCTTTGCTGGGAAAGGATCCCTTTCGATAGAGACAGTGTCTTTCAGTACCACCTCTAATATTTTGTGTAACAAACTTCGTTATTGCAAAAAAACAAAACGTGTCAATTGACTTGTGGTAAAATTTTTTGTGCATCTCTCTAACAAAATCGTAGGTCTACATTTGGCTCCCTTCAGCGAAATGGTTGAGAATCACTGTTGTAGAAGTAAGAAAAACGATAACTGCCACATCTTACTTTCTGGTCAGAATGATCAAACCGGGTCTGTAGTAATTTGTAGCGATCTAACAAGAACTGAGCTATGATGAGTACGTATGTAATAAAATATCCACAGCTTTTGTAGCTGTGTAATCATGCTGTTAGCAGGAAGTATGATCAAGATATAATACCATTCCAGATTTAAGCGTGAAATGCACGGCACGCCAGTGTAAAGTAGGAACTTTTATTAGAAACCATCAAGCTTACTAGCAAAGTTCACTAGGAAACATTACGTTTACAAGCAGTAGCATAACTTGAAAGTTATAAATAATTGGTAGCTAACTAGCATTGCTTTGCGCAGCAGTCATTATCAGGAGGGTGTAAAAATAACTGCAAACAAATGTGGATTTTTCTCGAAGTTTTCATCTGTGGAAAAAATCTGTTTTCAGCACGGCAACCAGTCTCATTTTCTCCTAAGCTTAGCAGGTTAAACTGTGCTTTACGATTCATCACTGCTTATTGCGAGTGCAAAAGATAATAAGAAATCAGAAGTTTTCAACTATTTTTAAAAAGTTAAAGGTGAATTCTTGCTAGAGGTCATACTATTTCTTTGAAGAAAGGGCTTTTGAACACATCTTCGCATTTGTGTTAATGCAAATGTGTGCATGCTAGAAAGAGTACACGTGAGAGGCAATTGACTGCGTTTTGCGTTCTTTGCATGGTTTGCCTGGGCAGTGCTGTTAGCTGAAATCGCCACGACTGCAACAGGCAAAGCATGCAACGAGCGCAAAACACTTGGTCAATTGGGACTGGTCTGTGTTTTAAATAACACAAATGTAGTTTTCCAAATAGCCATTTTCTTGATTCTGGTCATAAGAAATAAAAGGTCCTCAGGCTTTGAGGGCAAAACCAGCGACTGCCTTTCCAGAATTTGTTTATTTTAATGTTATCTTGAGTTACGTTTCTGCTAGTAACTGTTCTCTGAATCATCTGAACCTGTGATTGCTGTTTTTTCGCTGATTTCTTCATGGCAAGAGCGCTGCTTGTAGAAAACTGCCAGATTAGATTACTCGAAAGGGTTTGGGATATTCTCTTAGTTTCGTGTGCTTGATTTAATTCCGTTTCCATTCAACTTGAGGCACACCAAAACAATTAAAATATTAATGTGTGAAAACGAACAGAAACCGGAGCTGGAGCCATGAAAAATTAAAGCTCCGGAGCCTGAGCCACACTTACGAAAACCAAGAGATCCGGAGCTTGAGCCAGAGCCATGTTCATTGAAAAGAAGCGCTCCGGGGCCGAAGCTGTGTCATTTTTACGAGGCTCGCAGCCCTGGATAAACCCTGTCTGGGATTGCTTCGCGAAAATCCAAAGCGGCCGACCACAATTGTTCGTCTGCACATGACGTCAAAAACATTTAGCTATTCTTTCCCTTGTCACATATGTTTAAAATTTCGCCAGCATTGTACCATTGCAAAACAAAATGGTCCCAAAATGTATAACCCCTTTAAGCAAAACGTCAGTCATGGACTGCATCCTCGACATTCAAGAGGATTCCAATAGCAGCTGCAAGGATTTTTAGACAACAGTCGCAAGGTTCTGATTTAGCTATCATACAATATCATGGGTAGCGTTCATCCACTTTTTGTCGAAAGGTTTTGAAAATGAGTTTTTCCTAATACTGTTAATTGAAGAATATACTAAATATATCTATCACTATTTTAAAGATTTTTAGAAAATCAAAGCTATTCCAGGGATTTGCGTTTCATCAACACAGAAACTTTTTAGCGCTGCAGTTCAACTTGACAGTGGGTGATGTCTGAGGCAAACCACTGTTTTCCAAAATTTGTTCAACGCCATTGTGCTTACGAACTTCAAAAAGCTTGGCCCGAACCGAATACAAGTCGAGTCGAATCGAATCTGTGCGGCAACAACGCCACTGTCGCAAATTACTGATGATGCTTCATAATTCCAAGAAACGTGTATACATGCATTCTTTCCCAGAACCATCTTATCCATGCTCCAAGAAGAGGTCAATCAGTTTGCTTTACTGATTAGTTGTTTATTTCCGTTGTTAAACTTGACCTACAAAGTCAAAACGAATGACTCCAGTGACTTCTAAAAATACCATCACACGGATTTAAAATGAACTATGCTGCATTATAATCTGTATCAATAAAGTGAACATTTTGATTTCTATCAAAGCGAGCGGTTTTCCTTGAGGGAATGTGCAACGAACGCTTTGTTGCGCCATTTTACTCGCAATCACTGCGGATTTGACCATACCATTGCAGCACATTTAATAACTCGGCAATATTTTTTGTTTTCAAATTGGAGTGAGTGCACATACGTACATACGAAGTAAGTTGTGCAAAACTGTGGTCTTAGCCAGGAAGCATTTTTCATTTTTAAGGTTGTTGCAAACCAAGTGGCGATGACTCAAAGTGCGATAAGTTCTACATAAACAGCATGGATCAAATTTATTTCAAGCAATCCGGAAAACCACACTTTTCCATGCACATTTTGTTTAATGCATGAAGAAATCTAGGGTAACCAAGGCTTGATCCCATGCATTCACCATCAATCCGCGTTCTCCGTAAAAAGTAAGAACTTCTTCAGAGATAAGCAACATTTGTTTACCATAGTCGAGCTTTCCAACGTATAAACGCCATCACTATTGTCTGACTCACAAACTTTCGTGAGAAACATGTCGAATCATTAAAAGACCGAAAACGCGTATATGCAGTTGTTGCGATCGGAAATCCCCAGCGGCATGTGCGCAAAGCTTCGCACCGCGGCAGCAAGCAACAATAGAGATAATGCGTCGCAATCTCTCTTACTATTGCTTGCTCGGGCCACGCATATATATTTTTGTTCTTCGCGCACATGCCGTTCGTGGTGAATCGCACAATCAACGCAACCCACCGGAGAGGTTGCAACACAGTTATCAACGTATCTTAAATCCTTGTCGTACTATCAAACTTGCGATACCCCCTTCAGCAACCAAAAACGATGAGGGGAAAGGAAAGTGTTTGCTGAAGCGTCTGGCTGCTAACCACATGATGTTTGCATAACATGAAAATCTGGTGAAGTTTTCGGGGCTATTTTTATTCGATTTGTTAAACAAGGACCTCTTGGGCAATGTAACGCTTCACCGTGAACAAATCAAACTTAGGCATTCGTAATGACGCTCTCGTAAAACAAATCTTATAGTTTGTGACCGAGAATGAATCCTTTTGACTTTCGTCTGTTGCACCACTTCACCCTAGTCACGATTCTTTAAGCTGCCTGACAGCCATGGGTGCTCAACACGGCACTCATCTAAAGTGGTTGCTCCATCCACGCGAATGAATGCACAGCTAAGGAAGCGCGTCAGGAAATATGCCGTCAATCAAAACTGCATGAGATAAAGTTAACAAGTTCGACGGAGCTTCGATCCGTCCAGCTCAGTGTACGCTCCAACTGTCTGTTATGGCTTCAACCAGCAACTGTTTATGCTGTTACAACCACGGTCATTGCGCTTTCTTTAAAACGTTAGTAAAACGTGTTGGTTGCAGAAAACTACCCTCGTCATTTCTGTTGACACAACCAACCTTGTCACGTGCATCCCTGCTAGTTGCATTGGAACGTACAAATATGGGGAGACCCCGACAGCCTAGATCAGTCTTGTCTCAAGTGCCCTTGCTTTTGCAAAGGTCCACTTCTGAAATTTGCAGGAACAAGGAAGACCTTCGCATTTAACCAGCACCGTGTAATGCTATGGACGCGAACTGATCAGTATTTTCAAAATGAGCAACTTTTTGAGCTGTCCGCGTTATTTGCTTGACAGCGATTGTTGATCTGATGAGATTGCCTTTACCCTAAGGCTACCTTCAAGCCAGCAAGCGTGACGGACTGTTGTTACGTGCCTAGCCCAAAACAGTCCTTCAATCAAGCCGCCGGTACTCGAATTCTATATTATTTCACTTCAAAAGAGAGTTTGTAATAGTTGAAGTTTTCGTTACCTGCGCTGTACCGTGCCACTTGCTAATGAATAAAGTTGGTGTGTTCACAGGAATAAAACTTCACCAACCATATGAACATCAACGAGGTGTTCCACTGTACGTGCGCAACTTCACGCAGGTGAATGTTGCAAAATATTAAATTCATCAACTGACGTGAGGCATGCGCAGCATCCTTCGACGCTCTCTTGCGGTGCATAAAAGAAAGGTTGGTCTGTCAGCATGTACGCTAATTCTATGCGGTCACCAAGTTCTCTTGGCAAAGGATTCTAACTTCCAAGGTATCCGTGCGGCAGTTTGCAGCCAAACAGCGCTGCGATAGTTCTTGATCCACAACCTGCAGAACCTAAAATTACCACAAGCACTGTTTGGTGCACACCAAAGGGAATGACAGCGTATGTAGCTACGGCACTCCATACCACACTATTTTATTTCAACGGAAAAAAGGCATTTTTTCAAGACTAGCATTAAGTTTCAAGAAAACTGAGTGTCCCAAAGGCAGTTTTAGGTCGGTGAAAGGTTTTCTACATAGAATTATCACTACTCTGAATATGGAGTTGCTCACTGACCTGATGAGCTGTTTCGACCTGAATCCTGACGAATACACTTTGTATTTGGGCAGCGTCTGAGAGATCACTGCGTACAACAATCGATTGTCTTCCCACAACCAGCACTACGTTCGCAGTGCCACACACTGATTTTAGCGTATTCACAAGGGATTTAACGCACCATGATTTCAGTTAGACTGAAAAAGCCTAGCGCTAAACACACTTCAGAACTGCCAGCCCAACCACCTGCGGCTGAATTTCACTCAGCTGTGTATTTTTAGTAGCAACAAGGCTACGGCATCTGTGTACTTGATACATACTGTACGTGCAATAGACATTCCTCATACAAAGTTCATTGCAATGCGAACCCTGTGAAAGAAATCTGACGATTTAACCTCATCGACCGGAATTGATNACTTTTAGCGAAGCGAAAGGTGCGTCTACTGTGCTGTAACCGCTGCTGTTGTGAGGCGGCGCAATTGAAAAGTTTTTACGCGTGCCGAGTAAACACAAGGGCGCCATTTGGCACAGCGGCTGCCACTTCGCGCATTTTACCTTGTCGCACTGTTACTTCCTGCCGCTCGTCCGGCCTTCACTCCTTCCCGCAGAACTTCAGCTTAGTGTCATGTTCGCAACCGCTTTTTTTCTCAGAAACATGCATCCCGCACGCCTGACGCGCGGGCAGCTTGCATGGTTAGGAAGTTCTAGGAATATTGCTTATCGACCACAGCTTTGAAAGTTCAAGGGTGGCTGCTATGTAAGTCTTACTATGAAAGAAATTACCAGCTTCAATGGTAGAATTTGTTTATCAGTACTGTCAGACTAGCGAATTTCGCCTAAACCTGCATTTTCGTGTTTCACTGCAGATATTTTGTTAATTCAATACTTATGTTTGTCAGGTAACGCAAACGTAAACTGCATTGCATCCCATTTATTGATTTTTCAGCATGATTTAGTCCAATGATTACCTTCTTTTGAATATATTTTGTCCTTTTGGCACTTTAAGTTAAAGAGCATTCGCTTTATATCTATCAGTTTGAACTTCAAATTCGTACGTTCAAATTTCTTTCAAATCACTCAACACTACAGTTTTCCGTTCCAGTGTACATCAGTAAAGCTTTGCTTCAAAGCAAAAAGAACCGTTACGCTCCTAGTCACAGTCGGCCTCAAAGATCGGGGAAGTTTCAGGGCAAACGGCTTCTACCCCCGCTGAAAAACCCTTCCTGGTAACTTTTGACTGCACGTGTTTTTCTTTTGGGGTTGTTGCTTTTATGGGCATGCATTGGAACACGAGTATTCTGAATGGTCTCTGGTAATTGTAATGAATATAAGTGAATATAAAGTACGCATCAGACTATACGGCACCAATAGGCTCGCAGTCAGAACGAATATTGGGAGCAGAGCACATTTGATTACCACTGGCATTCGATAAGAATAATTAATCTATTAATCAAATTTAATTATTATGTAAGCATCCTCATGAATGTTTCCACATCTACTCTAATTCGTGTCGTCGCGAATCTGCCTAAACCGCACGAAATAGTTTAATGCCGGAAAATGTAGGGAGTGCATTTCTACAGGGTTACATTAAAGCACTGTTAGTGAAGCAGTTTAATTTAACGGTTGTATGAGCTAAGTAAGGAGCATTATTTTACAAAGTATCCGATGACAAAAATTTTGCAAAACCGCCTTAAACTTGAGTTAAATATCTAATAAACATATAGGTTAGCTGGTTGCACTTAGGCTGCTGCAAAAGTGTAATTACATCTGATGAGCAAAAACAAAACAATTTTGTTTCAACTCACACTCACTGTTGCTGCAACATCAAATATTTCTTTTATATACCCATACCGGGTGTCTCATTTTGCTTACGTAAATCTATGATTGTGTGGGTGAGCAATTCGTTTCCACGGCACCCATGAGAACATTCATCATCATAGTGGATGCCGCCAAACCTGTTCGAAAACCACATTAAGTTGGTACGATAATGGATACCTAGAAATCTGCATTTTCCAATATTGTCGAAGCGTATATTTTTCACTTGACCTTGTAGTTTGCCACAAAATATTTGGCGATGCAAAAAGAAAATATGAAGTATCTTATACAAATGTGGATCGTGCCCTAAGACATTTGGTGCTGGTAAATAATGAATTTTAAAAATCGGCTTCGATTTTGACTGTTGAGCCAAGACAAAGTTTTAATGGTCATAACCCAGCTCAAGTTTTCAACAATCCCTTGAAGTCATTTTGTCTTATCCAAGGACTACATTGGGAAACATAGCTTTAGACAAGTTCAAAATAAGCTGTTCTGTAGTTGAATGGGAAGATAAAGTCCATTAATTTCTCACTAAATTATCTGCTCAAAAGAAAGTCCCCAGCGNTTGAAAAATAGGTTTTAAACCTTTGTGGAGTTAACTTATTTTCGCAGCATGACGTCTGCAACTCCTGCATTCATGTGTTGCTTTTCACAACGTCATCATTCGCCAGAGATGTGAGCTATTACTGTCGATTACCAATTTAATGAATAATGCCATTGCTCATTCATCAGCATTGGACAAGTAGCAGATCTACTCAATCCAAATTTTAGAAGTTTATGCATTTGGCGAAAAGCATCAATTCAGCACTTGAAGCTTCAGATGGCACTGGCTACTTAGAACTTTGAGACCTTGTGATAACTGGAAATATTGGGAAAAATTATCTGGTTTCGGGTTCTGTCATGCGACAAACGGACAAAGAACTCTGAANGGTGCGCTTAGTAAGATCGCGTGCTAACAAAGTTGCCTGTTTTGCAGACTCACACGCAATGCACATCGTTTGCGCAAAATTTCTAAAATTTCTCCGGGGATTGATAGAAAAATGAATGAGATTTCGATCTGGATTAATCAGCGCCAGTTTTGTTCAAACTTGTTATTTCAAAGACTGCAAAATGGGAAATCAGCACAATTACAAACCATCGTTTTTCTGATGTTGGCAGTTGTGCAAACAGTTCTGAAATTACATTTGAAACCCGATTTGGGTTTAGAGAATCAGAGCAGAATTAAACTATACCATCTATATAAATGTATAGTATGCAAAAAATGTTTTCACACTCGTTTTGATCATAGCCGTTTTTGAACAGTTCTCGCATGCCATTTCCGGATTTTTGCTTGCATTCGAGTTGCATAACAGAGATGAGCGGACTGTCAAATTTTGCGATCCGAATCCAGTCCTGATTTTTTAAAACTCAGTCCAAGTCTAACCACAGTCCAAAAATTTTTGTCAAATGTAAGTCCAAGTCCAAATGAAGTCCAAAATATTTAAAAAGTGCAGCCTTTTCACAACAAAAATGTCGCACTTCTTTTCCATTAACTCAGTCCAAATCCGGTCCGGTTCCTAAAATTTTGAAGAGATTTACAGCCCGGATCCAATCCAAATTTAACAAAATTTGTTATAGTCCGGATCCAGTCCAATCCAAGTCCAGTCCAATGCTCATCTCTGTTGCATAACTGCTGAAGTTGCTTTTCTCAGTATTGCACCTAAATTCTTTTACAACTGAACATGCACTCAGAATGGCAAAAAATGTCTGACCAACGCACAGACAGACTAGTCAGCTGTGTCACGTGGGAAACGAACTTGCCGGGGTCGCCGTCGAGTCCACCAAACCACAGACGCTAGCACGATTACAAGATGCCGGTTCCACTCACGCAACGCGCACCACAAAACGGCTATTCGCACGCGATCACGTGTCGGCTATTTTGCGCTCTTAACCGCCAATCACGTCGTCAAGACGGCAGATCAAACAAACTACACAAACGTTTAGTAAGAATGTGCTGCTCAGTGTTAGTCTGCAGCTTAATTAATGTTATCAAAAGTTGAAGATTATGCTCTGACCGACTGTTAACAAAGAGACGTTTCTGTCCTTGCTAACTACTCGCAGCGGTTCAGGGCCGAACGTCGTGTCACAGAACTTTGTTTCCGTCCGGCAACATATTGTGCGACAGAAAATGGAATGTCACGGTTACTCCCTTTTGTTTGCAATTGGTCCAGCACCCCTTTACTGAAACAATAACCTTGAGTTTTATGTGTGAGGAACACTACCGATCTTTCACAGGCCCTTGCGTGAAACCCAACAAAGTTTACCTGGTTTAATAAAAATATGTTGTGCTTAGATTTAGGTTAACAAAATTTGCTCACAGCTGTGGAACATAGTATCACCGATCTAACAAATCGGCATAAAAACTTTAGGAAACAGCGCTTTTTAAACTGAGACCTGATAGAACGGGCGAACAGCCAGTATCAGTAGTTTCTGCAAGCATTGGGCGTAGTAACCGAGACGGAATTGTTAGAAAATCCAAGCAACACATTTTCCATCGGTTGAGTCACTTGTTGCGGCATTTCCAAAGAAACACAAAGGTTGCTTTTGTAGGTCACTTCACCCGCTTTCCCACGAAGCTTGCATTTTCTTATTTCTAAATTTCATTTTTATCATTCTTTGTTCAATGAAAGAAATACTTTCATTTAATCCACTTTCCCCGCACATTTGCAAACTATTGGAGCGCGGGACAGTGGACAAGCAAATTACGCTGAAATTCAAAATCGGATTTCGCAGATAAACATACAAGTTGCCACCAACGGATCACAGCAAAAAGCATGCTTTGTGCTTGTATGGAAGGCACTGCTTGTACACAAGCAAACAGCACCGCCACATAACTTGGACGACGGCTTCACATCAAGTGCAAGTAATGTTTCTTTTAAACATGGAAGCACAATCATTTTGTGACCACGTAATCACAGCACCTCTTTACGAAGTTGTGTGATATTGCCAAGTTTCCAACTTTTCTGAAAAACTATACTCAAAAATTTTATCCGGCAGCAAGAACAAGAAGGTGCTCAATGTGCTGTACTTCACTGTGAAACATTTCAGACTTAGAAGGCCGGTCGGTCATGTGTGCACAGCCGACATGCAGCTGTTATGGCAAACACGATTGATAACAACCAATCCTAGGATGTTCCAGCTGTGAACAAGGTTTACGCTGTAGCCTACCTCTTCCACCACCAATACATTTCGTTTAGCGCAACAAAGTGACTTGTATGTTTTTCCACAACCCCAGTTTAGTGCATCTACCTGACGTTGACAACTTTCATTCAATTTTTCCCATGAGGATTTCGGCAGCTATAGCCTGATGATGATTATGAAGTCCACAATTGTAAGTCTGTCTTGACTACGCTGATCAAATGGCATGAATCCTGCTGATCAAGCCTTTGCGTCATCGATGATGCAGGCGTAGGCTGACACATNNAACTTTTGGTATCTATGGTCAACGCTATTCGGCTAATATTTGGTTTTCATGAGCCTAANACCTGGATTCTACAAAAATTACGGGCTGATCAACAAAGGAAGTACTGTGCAGTGAAAGTTAGCTGGAAACTGCTAAGGCAATGGAAATCGCGCGACTTGCCTGCATACAATTCTTATAATTCTTAGGAAAATCCTCAAGGTTGTGACAAGGCCATCCTGACTTTGAAACCACACTCCATGATAAAACAGCAGGTCATTCGTGGTGTTTATAAGTTTGAAAATGAAACTGTTGCTGGCTTGCTGCTTGGAGTCAAAGAGTAGACCGCGTTGACGCTTTCAGTGCTGCCACTGTAAACTTAGCTGATATCCGATTGCACGATGGTCGCCTTCACTTTTCAGCCCAAATCTCAAGTTAATTGACTGAAATCAAGAAATGAAAATACAATTGCACTTTGATGTATTTGGTTAACCTCCCCTTAAAAAATTGCACATTTGGAATAGGCCCAAAACTGACGTTTGCTTTCGGTTAATTTGGATCCGGCAAACAATTTTCAATTTTTTCGTTCTTAACTCCCAAGATTCCGCGTTATTGCGTCTGAATTTGCTGTTCTCGAAGCTTTTTGTCACCTATCTTCAAATAGTGTTTTGCATTTTATGTTTGATTCTTTCCATTGCGTAGATTCAAACCACACATTCTGTATGGCTGAGTGTAGTCAGTGCACTTCATTTCCATCTCAAAAACAAAAAGACCAAACGTTTTTTTCCCGGTCTACTTTCCAGTAGGTTTAGCGTTCGTCATTTGCGTCACAAACATGGGTGTAGTGCTAAAAAAGAAGTGTAGGAAAGCACACAAAAATCCAGTCATCTTCAGTAGCACTTCAACCTCAATTTTAAATCAGTATCTGCTATATGATGAAGTATTCACTTTCATTGCATTACAAACGAAAATATGAAGAGTGTGGGAACGCGTTCCCACCATGGTGGTGTAACTGACGGGGGGCAGGGATGCGAACCGCTCACCCTGGCAAGCTAAATGTAACAACCGG
>JGI24022J15233_10006032_pt1 | contig 13029 bp, 5 predicted proteins | sample Ectturendosymbi2_FD_15233 | JGI IMG/M metagenome (IMG submission 15233)
AATGTTGGTAGTGATGAGGATCTGTTTTTGTTATTGACCTTTTGCCAAAATGACTTCTTGGTTTTATCAGCCTGTAATGCGGCTGCTAGGCCATTTGCCTTGTGCATTTCAGCATTTTTGCGGCATTGCCGCAATGAATATTGAAATCTTTTTTTGTTTCAGTCATGTTTCTGTAAATGTCACCAGTCGTGGGTCTATTGCAGTTTACCCATAGCCGGAAGGCTGCAATTTGTCTTATTGTAGTTAAGCGAAAGTTTGTTGGCTCTCAGCCAGTGTTCAATTTTACATAGTTCAAGGTTAATGTTGCGAGTTCGTTCCTCCAGAAAGCAGTAGCTTTAGTCTTTTGATAAAGTGGTTGAAACATTCGGATACCGGAGCAAAATACACTAAACGCTGCGACGGAACAGTCCATAACTGCAAAAATATCAGGCTGCGCACTAAAACAGAGAGTAGGCTAAAACACACTGACACACAGCTCCACGCCAGCGCAGTTTAAAACTTTCAATTCCAGGCTGCATGTTAAAATACGGGTGTAAAACACATTGTTGGATTGTCTTCACATTACAACATAGCTGAAAGTGTACGTTGAAGGAAACAATGACTGTAAACAATAATCATAAACATTGATTCAAGAGGAAAAGGGTTCTGAAAGATTAACTATCACCCCAAAACTTGTGTTAGCCTAAGCGTATGTAATTGTATATTGTTGTAAGCGTATTGTGTTGCATTGCTAACAAATGTATCTAAAATGTTTAAGTTTGAATGCGAAAGAATGTTGAAACCGAACCTTAATCGTAACCGAAATCAGTAATAACTCAAAACTTTGGTCATGCAAAGGGTGATTGCCACAGATGAAAGTGGATCGACGGTTTGAGAAGAAAATAATACATGGAAAACGTCAGTCAAAGCTTGGGGAATGCAAATCGCAATAACTATGCAACAAATGACCGAACAACGACTGAGCAGAAGCCCAGAAAAGCACGAAAACAAATTGCACATGATGCTAGCAAACGATTAATTGGACATGGAAGGCATTTCGAGAACGTGGTGAAAGCTTCAAGACGAAACATTGCAACAACGCCATGAGTCAGCGAATGCACAGATCGATGAAACCTACCGAATAAGCACAAGGAACGACCAAAGCAAGGCCAATAAGCATGTGATTGGTTGACTAAACGATGAATTGGTGTGACGATAAGTCCAGGCTTACACGGAAAGGAAAGCCAACAAGGCAAATTGCCTAGAAAAAAACTCGAGACACAGGGCAACAAAAAGGTTGTTGACGAAAACACTTCCAGAAAGGCGATTGCACCAGCAAAACGTCGAGAAGAAAGCGACTCAAACGAAGAAAACCTATAAAACCAGAGGTCAAAGCGACAAGATGGGGATGAAAAGCTGAAACTATTTTTTAGCGAGGCGAGATGCTGACAGAAGGAAAGATGTGATTAGAATATTAAAATCATAATCATAAAAATATAGATGCTTGAATAAATTTTCCAAAGTCAAAAGTTAAAGCTGTCATCTATTCGAATCTGGAAAGATCACTTACTTGCTGACCTAATGAATCAGATTTTGATGTAGCATATAAGAAATATTGAAATGATTTCAGGTTTCAACATTATTTCTCATTCATGAAAATACTGGTTTAAACTTAAACTATGAAAGTATAATCTTTATTAGTTACACATTTTTATGAACGTTTATATCAGCTCTTTTCATAACGTAAAACTCTAGGAATGTGCTATGTAATCTATTAAGACCTTAGCTATATTGGTGTGTCTAATGGTAGTTGTTTAATGACTAAAAGGGGATTGTCATTGTTTCCATTTCCGAAGCGGATTTTCAAGATCGTTATTTCTTCCGTGTTGTTGAGTCGTTCATGATAGGGCTCCTGTCATACATCCTACTTTGTCAAATAGAAGTAATGTGCTTAATTAAAACAGTGGATTCCACAGAGAGCTGCGAATCGCAGTTGCCTGTGTTAGTTTACTGTTTGTGCGACTTGTCTCTGAGAGTGAATAGGAAGTTGGCAACGAGGTACGCACTCACGCAAAAGTACCAAAAGAACTATCCAAAAATTAAGTAAAGAATAAAAGTTTCCTTTGTGCAAGATAAGTCGGACCCAAAAATATGTTCTGCACATAAAAAACGGACACAAAATCACTCAGCCCTACGACAGAACAGTTCCAAGGCCGGGCAGTTCACAACAGCAAAAATTTCAGTCTGCGCGAATGTCTAGTCTAGTGGTTCTTAACTTTTCATACATATCTTACCCCTTTATCAAACAAGATTACCAGATTTACCCCCAAAACACTCATTGATGCTCTTTTCTTATAAATATGAAATTAACCAACTGTTACTTAGAATGATATATAAAAATGTACATTTTCTGTAATTTATGTTTCAGTAAATTTACTCCCTTGGAAGATGAAATTTACCCCCAGGGGTAAATTCCCCAAGTTAGGAACCACTGGTCTAGTCGAATGCGAGCAGTCGAGCACAGAAGGTGTGCGCCATTCCAGTCGTACACAGTAGTAGTCTTAGTGAACGTGCAGGGTGTGCAAAATAGGGGCCCCATTTTCCATTTACGCGCTTTTTGTGGGCCCCCATTTTAGTTTACGCGCTTTCAAAAATTTACGAGATTTTCTTAATGATTGTATTTGTATTATAATGATTACACATAAAACTTAATTTGGTTTGCTCTGTGTTGTTATTAATAATATGTTTTAAGTCATTTGGATTTTCAACCTGAAGATAAACTGAAATGATGAAGCATAAATAGCTTTCTTTATGATCGAAGGACAAGGGGCCCCATTCAAAATATAAAAGGTCCTCAACCATGAAGTTAGGGTCCCCTAATCAAAGGATAAGGAGGCGGCCTATTAGTATTTGGTTAAACATAAATAGCCTGTCTACTGTACATTCGATGGATAGGGGGCCCCAGACAAAAAGTAAGATGACAAAAGGTAACATGGATAAGATACCCAATACTCTTCAAAATGATATGCATCCCTCAATCAAAATTCAAGAGGTTTCAAATCAGTAATAGAGCCCTTACCTTTATGAATCATTTTGTTATTATTTGCAAGGTTTAACTGGTAGCCTACCATTCTTGCTTATAAATCTACTAATTACCCAGTGCACATATCTTTAAGTAAAATATCATCCATAGAAAGCTACTGCAATGAACCTATTCTTAAAACACATACCCTACCAAAGATTTGTAGTTTTGTGATATTAACTTGTTTAAGTTTTGCTGCCAAACGTGTAGTGGTTGTAGCTTATAAAGGTCAAGCCTACATTGGATTCTGATTGAAATGTGTGAGTCAATGCTGCATATTTCATTCATCCCAGTCTCATCATAAACATTATGGTTGGTTTGTTATTTTTCAAAGTATAACTGGAGATGAAAGGCATGTTTACCTGTACTTCTAGACAATGAAAATATGAAAACAAGAAGTTCTTACAAAGTTCAACTTGGCCCTAGGGTAACTCCATTGTTCAAACAGTTATGTGAGAAACTGGATTTGCTTGAGAGAATTATATCGTAAACACCAATGAATATGTGTGTGCTTGCATCGTCTGCTGTAGGCTTCGACAGCTGCTAATGCAATGTTACCTCAACTGCTTTCAGTTTCTTTTTGAGTCAGAACAATTTTAGGGAAGCTTTCTTTACTTTCTTGAACTATTAATGTTTTCCTTTGCTCTAAATCTGCAGAGATTTAGAAAATAAATGTTGGTAGTATTAGTACATTTTCTTCATGCATGATTATTCAATTATACTTGCAACAGGATGGATGTGTTACGTTTTTGCGCAAGGTAAAAGTTACCGCTGCACTGTATTGATGTATTAGTACTTCAAAGTGTTTTCTGATTTATGAGACTGCAGTAATTTGCAGACGTATTGGTTGGTTCCTGTTTTGTGTAAGACGAACGAATGAAGGTGGATATGCTGGAGCAGGGTTGGTAGATACTTCTTCAACGCAATGGGCAAGCGAATTCTCATAAACGTCCAAAGCTTTGTGCTTGAAGCTAAACGTTGTTTTAATTTTTTTATAAACAAGTATTTTTCCTGAAACAATTCCACAATGCCATCATCAATATCTGGTTTAATTTAAATATAGTGGATGCCAAGCAGTTGAATGGTCTCACTGTGCCCACCAACTTTCCATCATGTTTGGCCTTTTGGCTCGTTTTTGGCCTTTTTTACGCTGGAATAGGTTCTTTTGAAGGAAAATATTGCTATCCCATCTTTTTGGCAACACGTTTGCAAAATTTGTGTGATAAATGCTATGTCAGACGCCCGCATTCTGATGTTAGTAATATTTGATGAATGCTAAATTCAAAATTAAGTTTTTGCACAGTCATTGGAAATGTGTGCACTCACTGCACAGTGCGGTGCCAATTGCGTTGTAAGCATTAAACAGTCTCAGCGCTTGCAAACAGGTCTGCGTCTTCGCGATAGAAATGCGATAATTACACTGAAGCGGAAGTGCTCTTATGATTCTGATCGTAAGTACTCCAGTGAATAGGAGAGACTTTCGTACAGAAAGCTGCCGGTGGATAAGTATGCAAACTGTGGCACCATTTTACACAAAGTGTGCAATTTCACGAAGCATGAAAAATAAGGTAAGATCAGTGCTGCAGTACAATGCCAAGCAAGATTTAATCTTAATTTCGAAGAAACAATTTTAATATTCTTGTAATTTAGATGTTTTTTGTGACAAAGTAATGGCAATACCGCAAATACAGTTTGGCTTTTTTTCTGGCCTTTAAACAGTCGGTTTGGCCTTTTTGTCCTCTTTTTTGCATTGTTTGGCTTTTTATTGAAATTTTCATCTGGCAGCCCTGGACCTGGCTGCAAGCGTTGAGCTTGTTTCAACACACTACATAGTGCACACATTTCCAGTGATACACACAAAAATATTTCGAATCCTGCATCCCTCAAATATTACCAATATCAGAACGCGGACGTCGGTCTAATATAGCATTTTATTACAAAAATTTTGCAAATGTGTTAGCGAAAGAAATGAAATAGTAAATATTTTTCTTCAGAGGAAATTTTTTCAGCGTGAAAAGGCCAAAAAAGCCAAAAGGCCAAACGAATTTTTTAAGGCCGACCAAGTTGAGATCAGACCAAAAAGACCAACTAAAAATTTTTAGGTCAACCAAACTGTAACAAGGCGAGATTTCTGAAATTTGGCGTAAAAAGGCCAACCTAGCCACCATGATTCACATTTAGCCAAGGCATTCACTGAATAAAACGCCTTGCTGTGATTCGTGGATAATGGAGGGCAAGAGACTAGTATCTGCAATCAGGCGCATGATTAAAGATTTTTTCAACCATGGCAAAAACATTTAAATCAAAGCGGGTTTTTATTGGAATATGGATAAATACAATCAGACAAAAGCCAAAGATAAGTCTTCGTTCTTTATTAAAGCATTTCTGAACGTCATTGGTGAAGTCTGTGCAGCTCCTTATGTCTGGGCTCTGAGCCAGACATGAGAAGTCACTTGTCAGCATTGATCGTTATTTTCGCTGTTGTTTGTATGCAATATTTTGGACAATTTCGATCAGGCTGTTTATTCACGCATATAAACTGAATATTTCGTAAATGTTATAATTTAATACACTAAATGCAATGTGTTCGTGATTAATTGATCATTCTGATAAATTAATCATACTGACTAACTAATTTCAGGTGAATAAGCGTATTTCATTCAAAGCACATTCGAAACAAAAGGTATTTCCTGGGAGTATTTTTCTGAAATTTTCTACCTGACATTATTTTCTACCTGAAATTTTCTACCTGACACTACCTGAAATTATGTGCATTTGCTGTAAAAGTGACAATACATGGCACATGATCACACTCGCAAACAGGGGAAAGGGTAACCAGGCAGTGATTCCTCTCGAAAAGTTTTGAAAAACATGCTCATAGGTGCCCTGCCTATCAATGCAGATTCTGCTGTTTTCAGAGCTGCATCACGTGCAGGGACCACCTCCAATAGTGAGAAAAATTTTTAGAAGGACAAGTAAATTCTAGCCGCGATTGCAAATGGGGAACCATGCGCTACTTCCACTGTGGGGACGCCATACTGCCTCCGCTCTTTCAGTTCGAATACTCGCAAGACACCGTGCGCAGGACTCTAGTCTGTTCGATGAAATTTATGATGTACTCGCCCGCAAAGTGCAATTGCATATAATGGCTGTGATGCTGGTAGGCCGCTACGAGCCTGGACTTCCGTATTTCTAACAGCTGATTTCACTAGTTTATAATATTATATACTTTCGCTGAGAATTAACAATCGCTAACAAATCCTCCCTCGAAAGTAACTAACTCAAGTCATTAGGCCTATACAGATAGCACGGTCCAACATTTGTTATCAGCTACACTCAGCCCGATATTGGTTGTAAACGGCCACCAAGTTTCATATTAGTAACCCGGAGCGCCCGTGGCTTACATATTCAACCCTAACTACTTGCCGAGATAAGACTTTCATTACATACTTCTGTTCACCATGATTAATTTGCACATTATCAGGATTTTTTAAGCAAGATGTTAGGTACCCAGTATGAACCTGTCTCTAATTCTAGGGATCCAATTGTCAATTCTAGGGACCAGAATCTGGTCCCAAAACACCTTAAAAAAACTGATGACATTATCAAAGTCGTAAACAAGCTTACTTATCTGTTTCTGTAGGTTTCTTGCGCTTTTGTTGTAATATGCATAGAGCGGGGAGCATCACATGTGGATTTCAAACAAAGAAAGACATACCCATGGTAGCAGACAAAGATAGTTGGGATACGTGCACCGTGCATGGTCATTTGTTTTTCACTGATAGTACAAAAATGCCCATCCGGGCATACATGATCATGCGATGTATATTACAAAAATATGCTTTTTGTCAGAGTGTGGCACAAACGGAGGGCTTTGTTAATTCAGAAACTAACAGTCCGAAACGCGTAGATTATGTCAAAAACATTGTTCATGATAAACAGAAACATGGTCGGCCTTTAGCCGAGTGGACCGATTGCTTCCAATCGGGCCCCGCGCTGAAGGGGGCCCGGCGCCACCCCTAGTAACCTACGCAAACTTACACTTTCTATTGAAGCTGTGCCACCGCGGGGTCCACGGTATTTTTGAAATGTGGGGCCCGTTGCCAACGAACATAAATGTGAACTGCGCGGTTTTCACCACTTTAATCAACATTATTCGCTCTGTAATCGTACCAGGGCGATTGGTTTTCGGTAATGTGTAGTCCAGTTTTTTTCAATACCAGCTGGTTAACGCAGAGAGCGTTTAAGTTTTGAAGCTGTTTTCTGTTTCATTGATAAGCGTTTCGTAGACCTATTTAGTAGAACAAGTATCAGTAGTTGTTGCAAGATATGGTTCGATAGTTGTTGCTGTTTAATAGTTACAGCTACCTGTCTTCTGCAGGTTATTTGCAAATGCCAGGGCGTACGCAAGGGCAGTTGGGGTTAACCACCCCTTGAGCTTGATATGTTACAAAACTTTATTACCGGCGCAAAGGAGATTAATTGTTTTCGCATACTTTTTACTTGTTAATTGGTCGACTTAATGCAAATACTACGGAATAACTTTGCGTGAAAATTTCAAGGGGCATTGTAAATGGGCCCAAGAGTAATAATTAGGTTTTGGTGGGAATCGGGGTTGTCGTCTGCAATCTGCATCCAGGAACCATCTCACCACTTTTTGCAGACCTTTCGTCCACTACGCATGTGCAAGATTGTGTTCCGCGATAGTTCACTTTATCCGAAACAATTGTCTTTATTTTGTCTGCTAAGGCTGATCAGCGCATGCGCTGACGCATTAGCTATATTAGCAATTTCTGTAGCATGGTAGAACTATTGCACGAGCTCAAAAACAGAAGTTGTTGACATAGAAGCATCCAGCCATTTGATAGTGTCGGCAGTTGTTGACCTAGAAGCATTCAGGCATTTGAAGGTTCTGTTGGACAGGTGAAACTGGGGCATGCACCCAGAACCCCCTAGCTTGGCATCGCCCGTTCGGGCGTAGCCCTTTACGTGACCAATTTTAATCATTATGACGACCCCTCAAATTTCTGTGCACCCCACTAAGTGAGGCCATGTAAAAGTGCTTCCAATCGGGCCCCGCACTTGCTAAGGCCGACCCTGAGCAGAAAATATATACCACGCTTTGAAGCAGCCATGTGACCGACTCATATTTGTTGCGTCACGAGTCAAGTCGAGTCAGATTCATCTAGAATTTTTTCGAGTCAGAGTCGAGACATGACTTGATTGAGTCATCAGTCAGGTCAAAGCCAAGTCACTTTGAGTCATTGGTTTGCAAGCTCTAGTCAATGTGGAGGTGGATTCAAATAAAAGTAACATTATCTATGTTTTTTACAACAAAGTGGGGCCCAACAAGCTAAAAGGTTGTGCCGGTGTTGTTTCAGCATTTTTTTACCAGGTTACTTTGATCTACGTATTTCGTAAAAGCAGTTTTTTAGCTTTCATTTTACTTATCTCGTTCACTCCCAGTCAGTTCTACAATCTAGCCTAACCCTGCTGCAACAAGTATGTTTCCTTGTCCTTCACATGCCCAACAAAAGAGCAGCGATAGAAATAGACCCGAACTTGGATTGAAATCCTGCTGAATGTTAGTACAGTATTTCGATGGATTTGGTTCTTATAATTTCTGCCTAACCGGTGTCAAGCAAAATTTCTGACCTCTGCAAAATTTTTGACCTGTTAATTTTTGTCAGTTATTGTGCTTCTCAGAATAAAGAAATAAAGTTTGGTAATTACTTTTTTGATGTGTGTTGTGTAAATCAAAACTTTCTGGTTAGATGTCAGATACCCACAACAAGTTATAGTACAGGAATAACTTTAACCACTAAAATTATTGGACTTATTTGTAGACCTCAATTATTTTTCTTTTTCTCACCCTAACCCGACACACTTACCTAAACACGAATCCCTAAGCCCTAATTACCACTTTTCTTAGCGTATTTGATCTGAAGAATATTGCTCTGTGCATGCACACATGGCGTGAAGTCAGAAATTTCGCAATTCGGAAATTTCGCTTGACACCGGATTTGTATTGGATTTGAGAATTTTGTTTTGAACTTCTTCACAACTTTCGGTTCAGTTTCGGGACAACAGATTATTGCATTTAAGAGTTTGATCAGTCAAGAAAAGGGACTGGATCAATGAAAGTCACACCAATTTGTAACTTTGATTACACGGTGCATAAGAGAGCAGACTGTGTCACTGGTCATTAGAGGTGTGAAGACTCTGATTTTTTTGAGTCCGGATCCAATTCTGTTTTGCAAACTTTGAATTCGAATCCGGTACCAATATGACACAAGCAATCCGACTCCAGTTTCACTCCGCACAAATATAAGTCAAGCAAGCACCCAGAAACGTTTTTTCACCAAATAAAAAATCCAAATCAAATCCGGCTACAGCAAAGAGGCAAGCACAAGAGAGAGACGTTAATTCGGGACAAATAACTTACAGGAAAGCAACCAGCAACAATAGAGATTACTCACTGAGTTCAATCTATTGGTATTATGTTGCAATATTCTTATATAGAGATAGCCTAAGTGAATTTTGATAATTCTCTTGTGGTGACTATCACAGTGACTTGTTACTTATGGGCGCCATCTACCGGTGGCCACTTTATTTACTTTGCGTATGGTGCCATCTCCACGCCGCCACAAGTTCAAGTTTATTTATCATTTCATATGACTCAGCTATAAAACAGAAGCAATACTGAGAGCCAGGGCCGGATTTTCCTATAGGCTATATAGGCTTAAGCCTAGGGTCTCAAGATCCAAGGGGGCCTCCAATAAACTGTGATACGCATAGAGTCAATGGCGGGTGTATGATAATTTAGATTAAACTTCGTCAAAAATTTATGTCTTAATTATTATTCACGAAATTTAGTTTTATTCAACTTTCGTGGTGATAACGCCTGAGCCTTCCTATGAGTTTCCATGAATCTCAATATGACAGTTGGTCGAGCTGCATGCCAACTATTGTGTCGATATACTCAAAGCACGCTGGCTGCGTCCTGCATTTGCTGAGTCGTACCGATTGTTACGTGTGACTCTATCAGAAGAACTTGTGGCTGTTCATGTTTGAAATGCACCTGATCAGTGGCATAACTGACGGGTGGCAGGGGTGCGAAACGCACCCTTCCTGCCAAGTTAAAAATGTAAAAACCTGGCCCCTACCTAGCTTGTATTTTGGTATTTACTATTCTTTTGGTTTCAGTAGACTGCTATTTTTTTGCGTTTTTCGGAATGTTTTCCGATGATTTCGTTTTTTTGTACAGTCGTTCAATACCGGATTTACTATTATTTCTCAACTATTTCTGAGTATTAGCCAGTGGGCTCCTTTCAGCTAAGATTCCCCCTGGCTCAAACCTCTAGTTACGTCAGTGTACCTGATCAAAGGAAAGTTGTACTGCAGATAAGAGCTATGTGTAGAGCTAGCAGCAGTATCCTACAATAAAAGCATAGTTGTTTCTTAGGTGACTGAACAATACAGTAGTTTTGTCAGCGTTTGTATCGCGAAAAGCTCGATTGGCAATTTTAGATGTGATTTTCTTCCATTTGAATTTTCTTCAGTAAAATCAATCAGAAATCAGATTGCTATTGAGTACTTGTGCAAGTTTGTACTGCTTCCATGGTAAGCAAATCAGAGTTCTTGATGAGCTTGAATAGCAAGCAAAAGTCACTTTGCCAACTGGCAACCGCAGAACTCTTCCACAACGAGACAGGGAAACAGCAAAAAATGACAAAAGCGCGTTTGGGTCTGATGCCTTAGATTAGTGGTTCTTAGTTTATGCAACGACGCGAAGCCTTGTTTCTTAGCTTGATGACCACTAACTGCTCAGGCGAAAGGTCCTTTTCAAGATTTAAAAGAATTAAAAGTGAATTAAAGGTTCGCAATGTTCCAGGAGAGGTTGTCCACACTAAGCCTTCAGTACATTAAAAGTGACAAACTTAGGCAAACAAAGTGTAATGAATTCTTAGATAATTTTGTTATGAAGAAGGCAGGACAAAACCTTTTCAACTGTTTGCTGTGTTACGTTCAGCCTTATTTGATTCGATGACTGTAGCTTTTTATTTCTTTATGCGTATTTCAATAATGACAGCATAAGCAAAATTTACACCAGTCCACTCGCCACGGTGGGCATTGGTGAGCTCAGCCCTTCCAAATTTAAATGTGAAACACTACAAATCAGTAAAGATTTTATCAAATTTTCAGAATGTCAAGTTCCTTTGCACAAATTTAGGCCCCCTATTCAAGACTTTCCGGGGACGTTTCTGGTTTTCAAACTTCACATCTTTTCAGGCGACAGTTTAGTTGCGTTCGATTCTTACCAGTCTGAAAAAGTAAGAAACAAGCGAATCGTGAACCTAACAGTTATAACCATTTGGGTGCGTTTTACGTGGCGTGTTTTGCTCGTGTGTGTGAGATTTTTACAGCCGTGGTAAGCGAGTTGCAACGTGGTCCTCACGTTGTATTTTGAAGTCTTTATGCCGCCACACATACTTATAGGTGCAGTGTGTTTTTTTTCTTTTAAGACAGATAAGAAACAACAGATGTGATTCTTATAAAAAAAACGTAGACCATGTGTTTTGTCAAATAATTCAATTGTGGCGATCTCCGTTGGTTTGCCTGTGGCAGTTAATAATCATGTTACCGCCAGCCAAGTAGGATTTCAACACTTCCGTGTAATTTAATGCTTTTGCGTCGAAGGCAGCAACAAACGCAGTGATCGTGGACACTCCAGTAATGATTTATAATTTTTGATGACCGTACTTTCAGAGCGTAATTTTCGGATTTTCGCAAATTGATTAACGCTTTTCATTTTTTTCCTCGTAACAATGGGAGAGGGAGCCTCACAAGTGGATTAGCCTAGAGGGCCTCGCATCAGTTAAATCCGGTCCTGCTGAGATCCATTGCTCAAAAAGCAAACCGATTGACAGTGAAAATCAGAATAAATGAATCCACAACGGCAAAATAGCTGATTAATGCAAACACGAGTGTCACTGTGTCATATACGATTGGTGAGGGACCATCGTGGTCATCTATTAGTCAACCAATCCCGTTTATCACTTCGTGTGCAGTGGTAAGAAAAAAATAGTTGATAATCAAATACAAACATAAAACATGGCGACGTAAATTTACAGATGAAGAGAGCATGCCTATGTATACAAAGGAGTGGGTCAAATTTAATTGAGGAAATTTGGTGTGGTTAAAAAAATATTTAAACAAAGTATAGCTTTTGATAGTTGAGTTTTCACCTTTTTTACATTAGCTTATTGTCAAGAAATAGGGTTGCCAGATGGCCGGTATTTCACTGCAAATTTGGCAGTGGCAGGTAAGAGGCCGGTATTTTTAAAATCCGTGTCTGCAGCCGATATTTTGAAAATAAACGTTTTGAGTAACTGCAAAAAGAACTAATGCAGGAGATGTTCACTTGAGGAATTGATATACAGCATGTAATATTGGATTTTTATAAAGTGCATTACTTTTTTTATAGTTTAGGAAAACCGTCCGTTCACATTAAACACTACAATTATCGTTTTTTATTTAAAGTAGCTTAGTTTACTAATTCACAGCTAGGACTATAGACTGCTCACAAAGCATACGTTTATGCACTGAAAAATTTTCAAAACAGTGATGGCGGTGCTTCATGAAATTGAAAATAAAATGACACTAAAAATAAATGCATTGTCAAAAAACGTTCATTTCAAAAACTGTCAATCGAGAATCCCGTGCCACTAAATATGCATTTACGAATTACGACACAGCCTGAATCTGTCTCTATTGAAAAAATGCCCGGTATTTTTACAAAACGCATCTGGCAACCCTATCAAGAAGACACATAGGTATTTTGAGGTTATCTTTGGGGGAAATGTTATTGTTATTTATAATAACTTTGAATGGCATAGGATCAGTCGCGGATCCAGACCAGGCGTTTGGGGGGGGCAGTCAAATTGGGGGGCGCCAAAATGTCTTCA
>JGI24022J15233_10006035_pt1 | contig 13025 bp, 6 predicted proteins | sample Ectturendosymbi2_FD_15233 | JGI IMG/M metagenome (IMG submission 15233)
CGGCCCGCCCTTCTGTCTTGTCTTCTGTGCAGCCTGCCGACAGTTCACATTTTTCATTTGGAAACATGACCAACATGACCCTCCAGCCCGCCCGGCCCTCCAATTAGTGTTATCCACCGTCGTGACGACACTTCTTCACTTGACTTCACATGAATTTATTAAAGTTTTTTTTCACCAGGAAAGACATGGGGATGTTTTCTATCTCTACTGCTTCCAGTGCTGCAGAACTGAGAAAATAGAGATTAGGTTTCAAAGAAACAAATTACGCTTAGTTTTCTAATTATGGAAAAACAGGCGTTAAAAAAACAAGGTGCCGAAAATTCTGTCATCTTTGTAGTTTGGGTGAGATTAACAGCTGTAATGCATTGCAGCAATGCATAGAACCTGAAAATGGATGTGTTTAGTTCAACTGTTTTTCAAAAGAAATCATGGTGAAAATCACTAGTAGCAGGGATATATGGTGCAAGTAGTGTTGCCAAATCACTTGAAATTTTTCAAGGACATATTTTTCAATAAGGTTTTGTCAGTGGCGTTAAGATGTCTACTGATGCACGGGACGACTGCTTGATTGTACGCCCCCTAACAAATTCTAGTATTTAGCAGTGGAGTGGCGTATGATGATCAATGTAAGTAATTGGATATACGCTATGTATGACATCACAACATGACGTCATTTTGATGTTTGGTGAAGATTGTTGACGCAGCATGCATATTATTGTACACACACTCTCCTTAGTCATTATTGTAGTCTATAATGTGTCACTGTATTACACAAATTAATTAGCGCTTCAAGTTAGGAGACCTGAGAAAAACACAGCACTCAGCATTAAGACAGAGCAGTTCATAACTGCAAAAATATCTGGCAATGCGTTAAAATGGGGAGTAGAACATATTCAGCGCTACGTCAAAGCAGTTCACAACTACAAAAGTATATGGTTGTGCATTCAAAGATTGCAGGAAAACACACTCAACGCTATAATGGGGCAGTTCACAAATAAAAAGAATGGCTGCCCGATTGTCTTGTTAAATAGCAGTCAAGCAGAGAAGGAATACCAAGCGGCTGGGATGGTGGACACCCAGGGTTGACAGTTTGAAACTTGCTGAACTAGCCTGCACAAGAATTGAAAATGCACATAAAGTACGCAAGACCACTTTTATTTTTACAGTATTTATGTGGCTGTGATATGTATAACTACTGTGAGGACAAAATAGATATGCGTTTGTGTGAGCCATTAGGATCAATCTGCACAGAGCTATCGCCAGAAAGTGTTCACTGGTAGGGCTTTACGTTTGTGCAGGGAAGCTTAATTTTGAAAATTTGTTAAAATCTCCACTGATTTATAGTATTCCATGATTTAATTTGGGGGGCTTGGGGCTTTGCCTGTAGGGGCGAAGCCCACCAAAGCGTATTGGCAACGGGACTGAATCCGCCTGAACTGCCAAATAGTGACAAAGCTTAAAATGATCTACATATTGCAAGCACAGGTGTGAAGCTGCATTAGTGCACACCCAGGGTTGCCACATCAAGAAACGAATCGGAACTAGTGATGCATCAAAAAGTAAGCTAAACCAAAGTTGAAGCAGGACACTTCTGAAATTTTTGGCTCAAAATCAATTAAACAGCCGTAATTGTTTCTCAATCCTTTTTTATTTTCCCTTGATAGCTTGATCTGGGCAAAGTCACATCACTATCAGTTTAATTGGGTGTGTGCCACACCGTAGACTAGAGCTTAGGTTCCTAATATTGAGGATGGTCAGAATTACTGGCGTTTGAGTACGTAAGAACTAGTTTTGACAAAGAAAATAAGTTTCGAAAAATTAAATCCATGCAGCATGTGTTAGTAGCCAAAAATAATCTTGCTACAGCATTTTAATGTTTGCAGTTTCACTCTTTGGATGCCCGGGGCCATCGCCCCATTTGCCTCCACCCTCTACACGCCACTGGGTATGGTCTACAATGGGCTACTTTCAGAAAACTTGAATCATATATGAGCAAGTCAGGCTATGTTAACCATATACAAAATTGAAAAGTAAACAAAACGTATTATGAAGACAACTTTTTTTCAATAATTTACTTTTTATTACACAACTGTTTAAGATGGAACAAATCTATACCTGGTTCTGTTCATTTACATTGTTTATTCTTTATTCTTGAATGTTCAATGTAATCAATAGTTCTTTAATGAACAATTTTTTAAATATTCAAGGACACTGGAAAATATTTAAGGACAACAATATGTTTTTCAAGAATCAAGGACAAAACGTGTTTTGATAGCAAATTCAAGGACAATTCTTGGTGCTCAAGGACGTTTGGCAACCTTAGGTTCAAGTTTTAACACAGGTGTGAAAAATTTTCATTTTCCTAAACACATTCTAAACTGGTGCAATTTCTTGATCCATGCTTTTCTGGTGCACTGCGCCACTGCTACTAGTGATTTTCACTAACATACAAAGATCTTTGTCTCTGCATTCAAATGCCCATCCCTCTTTTTGTTCTAATTTTTTGCATCAAAACTTTTCACAAATGTTCTTCATATCGAAGGGCATTAGCCCTTAAAATTTTAAGCAAAATATACGCAAACTTTCTGAGTTTGTTTATTTTATATGTATATTTACTTTTTTGTCGATTTTTTCTTTCCTGTGCACATCCCATTTGTTTCAGCATGAAAGTACACTCCATAGTATATTTTGTTTTACTTTTGTACCTCATTAATTAGTTTTCATTACTTTTTTTGCTTTTTTTATTTTCTGTTTGAACATATTCTTAACCACACCAAATTCCTTTAATTGAATTCAATACACTCATCTTCATACATTGGCATGCATTTTACTTTCATCTGTACATTTTCTTCACCATGTTCTGTGTTTGTTTTTTTAACTGCGCATACTTGATCTTCAGCTGTTATTTTTCACCATTTTTCAAAAAGTAATAAACAGGGTTGGTTGACTAGATGACCGGCATATGGTCCTTCACCAATCTTATATGATACAGTACCACTCTTTGTTTACACCAGTGGTTCCCAAACTGTGGTACACGTACCACTAGTGGTACCCGAAGGCCTTCAAGGTGGTACATGCATAGGCCTACTATATTCTGTTTTTCTTCCTAAGCCTACTACTTTGTGTTTATCTATGTTATTGTTTTTTACTTACCAGGTTCTGTTAATTAATTCCTGGATTTTTCTGTAATTCCCTTGTCAGTTTTTTGAAATGGTCATTATAATTTTTACAGTCATTATCTTAATGCTACATTTGTGTCAATTCTGGTTTTCCAAACTTGATCAAACGATATCGGTAGATTGAGTTTTCCTGGAGCAAGGTGGTACGTGGTGACAAGACAGTATTGGTCCCACAAATGGTATGTGATAAGATAAAGTTTGGGAACCACTAGTTTACACTGATCAGCTGTTATGCCATTGTAGTTTCATTTGCTCAAATGTCCACTGATGATTGGTTTACGTAGTGTGTGATGGCTTCTTGTATTGCTTCTGCATATTAGCTCAGTCATACGAAACAATAAACCACCAGTTATTTAGTTTTGCATCAAACAACCTTTTGCTATGCATAGGCCATATCACTTCTCAATCTCAAGACAGCAAGGGGCAATCAGTTGTGTAAAACATGATAAGTTTTTGTTGTGCATTGAAAAATTGCATTAATAATCCGCGGATTTCGCTGTATTTTTCCTGAAAATTTTAGGTCAATCGAGCAAGAACTCTAAGATATTTAGTTTTGGATCAAGCTACCGAACACGTGTTCACAGTGCATTGTGACAGCATGACTACGACAATGCAAGCTAGCTGACCAGGGTATATGATGTTAATGTTAGATAAACTTCAACAAATGAGGTCAATATTTAGCTGAACACCAAATCAGAAAACAACAATAAACATGTTGGTGAACTCATTACAATGCATTGACAACAAACATATTCACGAAACCTGTCAGAGGTGAGTATTTACAAAGTTTCATGCAATGAAAATGTCACCTGATATAAGGTATGCCTGCCTCCACCAAGCATGCACAGCCACATTGGCAGTGGCAATACTCATGAGAACTGCTTAGTCATTGACTTGCTCAGGTTAAATTGAGTGGCCATGGATAGTCATGGATCACACTCCATGGATCTGGAGTGCCGGAGTCGGCTATGGCATGATTCTGCATTTTTCAGATTCGGAGTCAAAAATATGTGAAAAAACGGACACGGAGTCGCTTGTCGTCTTCAGCAGTAGCAAGAGTCCGCGCGGTCTTATACATGTCATTTCTTAAGCAAAAAGATTGNTGCATTTTGGTTGCACCAATGAAGTGGTTAAAGTAGGGTACCTTATGCAAGGTGAAATTTTNATTGTGCGTACCTTCGTAAATACTTACCGCCGATTGGTTACATGCATATATTCTTTGTCAGTGCATGGTAACGAGCCTAGATGTTTTAATGCCATTTTCTGATTCAGTGTTCAGCTAAAAATTGACTCAATGTAGAAATATAGTTTCAGTCATTATGTTTCTAGGGTGAGTTGTTAAAGGTTACTTTAAGAAGTAAATTTTCTCATAAATATTGCAAGGAAAAATAGAAAAAGGATAAAATTATATAGCTCAACTGCTACATCATGCTTATTATAAATGATTTGATATAATGGTAATATAATGCTACTGTGTAATATCAGCAAATTTNCAGAAATTATGTCAGCAACATATATTTGCTCATGATCAGCCACTATACTATTGTTTCGCAAGTATTCAGTATCTGATATTGTTNCATTGTATCTGATTTATTAACACCAATTCTCTATTTTGTTTTCTAAAGTGCACAACTTAAAATAGTACCTAACTTTTACACTGGTATGTAATTGTCACGAAACAAGAAGTTTATGATATAAAGTAGGCCATGCTTGTGGTGAAATATTGTGCTGTACGCAGATGACTGACAGTGAACAGATGACATGCACTGTGACGTTTGACTGTTTTAGCGACCCACATGTGTGCAAAATTAGGTTTTGCACAGTTCCTACCACAGTGATTTTAAAATTGAATTGATTGTCCCCACACAGTTTTGAATGAACTTTGCAACAGTGCAGGTGGTTCCCAGCTGTGGCACCCCAGAATGCCATTTGCAGTACCCAGGGATGCTGTGAGCTAATATGTTTTTCAATATATTGTCGTAAATACATTTTCAAAATGTTATCATCCTTAAAGAAACTTGTTGCAAGTTAACCACTGGGTGCCGCTAGCCTAGAAAGGTTGGGAAACACTGCATTAGTGTTTCCCCATTCATCATATGCATTTACTCTTTACTAACTCATGCAAACAGTCTTTCAGTATTGATGCTTTTTAGAATGAGAGATGTTCAGTGCAAGGAGACAAAAGCAATGTGTTTCTTGAACTGTACTGTAGCTTGAAATTGTTAAAATTTTATTATTAAATCATTATTTTGCAAAAATATGAACATTTCCGTGTATTTCACAAGTTGTGAGCAATTTCTATTTTCTTGTGAGCTAGATTAGTATGCATTGTATATAATCTTTTTTTCAATATTGTTTGAGTAAAGCAATGAAAAATATCAGTATCTGCCCAAAAATCCCTCATCAGTTGAGCTGTAATAAGTTCCATCACTCAATGAAAATAATGATTTGTTGTCCTCAAGTTACAAGCTTAATTTTTAAAATAATACATTGTATTATGGAAGTACACCCAAGGTTTCTTAAAATTCAGAAATTTGGATATTCTGCTTCTTTTAGTGCTAAGATCCATCTTTCTAACTTCAGCAGTGCAGGAGTTACAGAAATGTGCCAGCTGACAAATAAGAGCAACGAGCAAAAAATGATTGTAAATTTATTTTATGGTAGTGGCTACAGGTACATTTCGCATGACATGGTTTGAATAAAGCACTTGAGTTTTTTACTCCAGTGGCACCAATGTTGTAGCGTATCAGATGCGTTTAATGTGGAGTTAAATGGAAAGTTGTCAAACTTTGTTAACCGGATAACCAGGGCGCATCTAGGGGGTCTGTTTGGCTGTCATGACAGACCGCTTTGCACCGCAGGTATTCAGCATTAAAGCCGATAAAATATCACACGCTGTCACTGCAGGTCTCTAATGCGGATGTTTTGAAACAGGCAACAGTCTACATTTCCCTTGTAACGTTGCATAGTACTACAGTATTACGAAACAACGTTACTGCCTTATCTAAATAGCACCTGCGCAGTGACATGAAACAATCCACGTTTTTGGACACTAGAAATTGATGTTGCGTTGAACGCACGTGTTTCTGAATTTCCTCCTCTGGCAGTGCCGGCTCTAATGCTGTCAAAATCTCATACACTGCCACGCACACGCAGGAGCTGTTTTGTAATATTTCGCTTCATAGCGAGAAGACAGTCTCCAATCACGATCGTTTTGTTTTGCAGTTTCGGGTTAAATTTTATCTGCTGTTTACACCTACTAGGTTATGAGAAGTAAGTTTAGGCTTTCCTCAGCATCACGCCAATTCGTTTCCACTGAAACTATATTTTTATAAGCAACTTCTCATATTGAAAGGTGCGACAGCTAGCCTAAAAAATTGTGGTCACTTTATCTGAACAAAATATCAGTCAAGTGTCGTATTTAAAAAATAGCCTTTTTACAATTAAGCAATTGACAACGTTGTTTGCTGCGCAAGAAGTCCTATATTGATTTCGAATAATTCACTTTTACATTACGATGCAATGTAATCAGAGCAACTGCAATTCAAGCCTTCTTCTCCGCAATGATTTCGCAAGTATATTTATGACACCGCCATCTATGATAGACAGTGCTTCACAGATACAGTTGTGCAGCTGGTTGTCGGCATCGATTTTATAATTGTATGCACATATGCATAAACAGCTCTCATTGCTGTATGGCTGACATTTTGTTGAATGTTCAACAAGCTAAGTACCTTTGCAGCACTATATTCGTAGGAACAAACAGCGATTGTGATGTAATAAATGCGCTGTGCCCGAAAGCAATAATAAGTTGGAAATTTTTTTCTTAAGTGTTTTGACAATGAGATCAATACCACTATCTATTCCAAATACAGTCAGAACCTGTTTGCCCGAACTCCGATCAACCGGAATCCCCGCTATCCGAAACAAATTTCTAGGAACAGATTTCTCCCAATGCATTTCACCCCTTTAATCTGGAAACCTCACTGTCTGACACCGACTCGGAAATTGAGGAACGAATATGTCATATCAATAGAGAAACAAAAACGCTAAACTGGATTACGCCAACTGTTACTCAGCTGTTTATTAAATTACAATGGAAGGGTGAAAGTCAATTTCCTACGCACAATGAATGGAAATAATTCCCCGATAACAGTGGCAGACTCTGCAGGACGCAGTTATAGGACTCCTGTACAGTTTTTTCGCGTTTAAATCTCATTCTGAATGCATAGTTGCTTGTGTATACGGATCTGCTAACAAACAAAAACAACTATGAGAGTTTCATTTATTTAGTCATGTTTCACATGCAGTCTACATATTTGCTTAAGTTGACAGTTCGTCTGACTCTACAGTTTGTTTCTGTTTCTCCTTTCAATGTTCGCTTAGGCCAGACCCGTAGCCTAGGTCTAAAGGTTTGGGGGGCACAAAACATTTTTCGGGGTTCTCGACTTCCGTTTTTATTATATTTTTTAATAAAAAATTTTCTTGGCAAAACAAAATTTGGAGAAACACAAAAAATTTAGGGAGGATTTCCACCGAATGCCCCCCGTGGCTACAGGTCTGATTCTGATTTTACGGATACCTCGTTAAACCAACGTTATTTGACGAGACAAAGTAGTTCGGATAAACGAGGTATGACTGTAGTTACCATATTTTTGGGATCATAAGGTGCAGTATCAAAAATTAAATGCTAGCTGTTCTTTTTCCATACATAAAGCGCACCGGATTATAAGGCGCATTAAATGAAACAAAACTTAAGATAAGTCAAACCGTAATCAACTCTTTCCCAATAACTCCCGAGTGCCTGAGTCGTCACTGGGAGTTTAATCTGTCATTACATATGAGGGAGATTAATCTGTCACACATGCTTGATCCGCTTGAGACGAATAGAATAAAGTAAAAGTTGTACGCGTACTGATTCGGCGTGCGCCAATGTTGTCAGGACCCTTGCCGAGTTATACTATCTATGGTCCATGGTAGCTACTCTTGTGTGCTGCTCATTGCGATTGCTGTTGGTTCATTACGTCTGTTTACAAAAAAATCGTAACTAGCAATTAAATGAATGGTGCTGTTTACCACATAAAACTGGTTCTAGATGAGAAAGCACAACCAGATCCATACATTAGGCGCACCACATTATAAGGCGCACTTTCGATTTTTGAGATAATTATAGGATTATAAGTGCGCCTTATGGTCCAAAAAATGCGGTAGTTGCCCTGATTTGTTCGCAGGCAGTCATCTTACCGCGCACGTAAAAACCTGTGAGCGAATGTTACGTCATAGGGCGGTTTATGAGGACAATTGTGGAGTGGTATGAGTATTGAGCACTACTTGATGCAGTCAGAGGGCTGCGTATCCTAAGGAAGAGTACAGAGAATTTGTATTAATTAATCAGAGATGGGCAAATTGCAAAATTCATCGGTCGTTTTNTAGTCTTAAGAGAATATGTGGTTTTATGCTAAAATGTGATATCAAAAGCTGCCTTTCTGCNACAGACCCCTTTTTCCAGGCTAGATGCGCCCCTGCCGTCAGATCGTAAGTTTGCCCCAGCTTTCCTAAGAATCCTGACCAGAGTAGTCAGTTTACGTGCTAACAATGCCTGATAGTGCATTATGTCCCTGTGCTGCAAGATTATACTACTTTTATGATGTCACAAAACCTTTAACGCAAAATGTTTACAATGAGATGGTAATGGTGTGTATGTCTGTCACATATTGCTTGTATTTAGAATTGTTATGCTACAGAAAATAATAAAAAATAAGGACGCAAGTCACAAATAAGGACATTTCTTAGAAATAAGGACAGTGATATTTTCTAAGACGTAGCACTGCAAAACAAGGACGGAATGGTAATCCTCTCATATATATACAAAAGGATTGTGTGCTGCTGCCTTCACTTTTTGAAAGCATGTTGTAGTGTTGTAGTATCTCTTCTGCATGCAAGTATTTTATGCTTGTGAAAAATTTAAGTTGTCCAGTTTTATGTATGTATCCCCATTTTCATGTAAAATTTATTTCAAGTATCTTATTGTTACAGTTGAAGATACTAAATCCCCTGTGCTTGCGTGCTATTGCAACATGTATGTAGAACTACTTCATATTCGAAATATCTAGCCTATGTATTACTTGCCTGTCGTTTCCTTCCTAAAACAAATTGTTTTGTGTTGCAGGTCAGTGACCAAACTCTCTCCATCGATGGTGAAAGAGTGGGTAAAAAAGCAGAGACAGGCTATCAGACCTTGGTCAGATTTTGTCAATACCAACAAATTTCGAAAACCAGCTAGTGTTTCACAATGGACCAAACGTGCCACAAGAAACATTGAACATTACCAAACAAACTACATTTTTGTTTTCACAGGGCTGATTATATACTGCATGTATGTATTGAATTATGTGCTATTAAAACATTTTTGTGATTTGATTTGCAATAGTTTGCAAACCTATTGCCTTTACACCAACTTTTCATGCTCCCAATCTACACTGGCATTTGCAAACCTATTGCCTTTACACAACTTTTCATGCACCCAATCTACACTGGCATTATTCAGAAAGTGTGAGCATGCACACATGCTGCAATATTTTGCAGTAAACTGTTGCCTATTTTCCTGACATTGTTTGCAATGTGTCACTGCATAATTTTAATTCTTATTAACAGTTTATGCAAAATCGACTTTTAATCAGGTTTATTTAGAACAGCTTAGTCTGAGCAAAATCAGATAACATTGTCAGAAAGCTCTTTAGCAATTTTCTGGAATAAATTCAGTGTGAATCTGAAAACTCACCAAATTTTTTAACAAAACTGGCTTAGTAAACTCTTTTGGCGGGAGCAATATATGTGGCTTGTTTCATTAGGAATTGGTAGTCACCGAACACATTCAAAGGCTACATTTCATCATTTCACCTGGAAGCTTTTGCTTGCAATTTACAGGACTAAAAATGCATAAACTACATGGAATTGAATTCCCAGTAAAATAGTTTGTGATTTGATTTGACTGCGATACCCTTTGTGAAGACTTATTGTTGGAATGTGGATAGGTGCAAGTCCCAATCATCACAAAGTGATGAAAGCAAAACATGGCAGGTAGATTCCTTGAAAGGTCACAGCAAACCTAGACCTTTCAATTCTCAACAGCACTGAGAGGAAATCCCCGCTAACTCAGCTTTCCAGAAATGTTGGAAATGTGCTAATGCAAGAAAAAAAACTTACAACCTGGTTGAGCAGAAAAATGCTTAAAAAATAAGACAGGCTATGTAATTTACAGCCCAATGACAGTGGCCAGCAGTTCTTAGCCTAGCAGGCCACAGGTGCTGAAAAAATCGTCACTTGATTCATCGCCGCTTTGCTTGAAGATGAGCCGTTCTGTAATTGGCGTCAGTTTTGACTTTCGGCTTCAGTGAGAACAGCATTGTATTCATAGTGTGTTTGAAACTACAGTTCACGCCCTTGCTCTAAATCTTGCTTTAGATTTACATCATTTCACCCATTAAGCTTTTGCTTGCAATTTATAGGACTGAAGATGTGTAAATTATGCAAAATCGATTTCCTAGTAAAACAGTTGGCAATTTGATTTGATTACATCACACTTATGGAGACTTACTGCTAAAAGTTTAAGTTTGGTGTACAGAATAGGTTAATTCTAAACTGATTGACAGCTCTTGCAAATAAAGTAAGCATTAGGATAAAGTATGCAGGAAAATGTTCATTATAACTCTTTTAGATTGGGGTTATGTTGCAAGATTTGTTTAGGCCCGTACCTTAGGTTACATGAACACACACCACCAGTTTGCCATGTATGCCCATTAAAATAATTTAGTAATAAAAGTGGATCCTAATTTACTTAAAGCTGACTTGTACTGGATTTCATTAAAATATGCTTATGCCTAACACAGTATAACGTGGGCTCTAGGCAAAGCATTACCTCATGTTAATGTATATTTCATTGACCTTGCTATACATCTATTGCAGTGTTACTAGTCCTCTGCTGCTGATTGCAATTGGAGTATTTCTTGGAGCATGCTACTTCATTCACGTGAAAAATGAGAGACAGCAAATAAAAGTTCTGGGTATGAAGTTTCTCTAATTACAATTTATGATCATGACCTTTAAGTGAAAATTTGCAAACTATGCACAGGTTTATTTGTGGAATTATCTTTTCGTAAAGTAACCTAAAATTTCTCGCAAGGTTGTCCATACACTAAACATGTCATCTTCAATTGCAGTGAAGTTACATCTAATGTACTACACTTTTCCATTCACTTGTGCACGCACTGTATGTCTTTACATTGAGCTTAACTTCTTACCTCAATTTAGTTCATTGTATAATTACAACTTGTGTTTCGTTTTGCAGTCTGTTAGTTTTGTATTAGTCTCTATAAACCACTTAAACTGCACCTTTTTTCCCATCGTACGCCATTTGATTTTTTATGTACGCATCTCCCTGGAATACGCTCGCTTCATTATTTTATTTGGTTGGTTTAGTTTAAAACCATCTCTCATCTTTGGTCATGCAGTGTTTTTGGTGTTGCCTCCATGAAGCGTTTTCACCTGAAAGAAACATTCTATTCAGGTCGTGAACTTACTCATGCTCACCAGTATGGAATAGCTGCAGCCCTTTCTTTTCCCTTGTTTTTTGTGGCTGGAGCTGGAGCGGCTGTATTTTGGGTGTTAGGTGAGTTGCTGCCGTTCATTGATTCAGTGACTGCCAGAGGCCAAAAATTTACCGTAAAAAGCGTGAAGAGCTGAATGCATGTGCATCAGTGAAATCAAAGTTGAATGTGTGACAGGCTCACAGCTAATGATGAGCAACGGGACTGGCAAGCGTTGCGAATATGCATAATGCAAATAGGCAAATGTGCAATGCCTTATTCTTTTAGTGAAGTAACCGAAACGAAAAGCTAGGTATTTCAAAAATTACTGTTGCTCCTTCCATTTTAGCTGAAATTGCCACCGAAGTTGTAAATCACCGTGGATAACAACATATGAGCAGAACTAGAAACCCTCGAGTCAGTTTATAGACCTAACCATCGTTGCTGCGAGGTTGCAACTTTCCTTCTTTCAGTGGTAGAAGTAGACAATCCTGGTCAGGAAGTGGTTGGAGAACAAACAGATCCGGACGAGTTGCATAGAATTGGATTAGCTTGGCAAACCTCACAACTCTCAGAAAACTCGTACTCTGTGTCATAATGTTTAAATGCTATCCAGTGATTTGGAAAGCGGAAACTTGATTTATTTCTGGGATGGGATCATATTTTTTCGTCGTGTATTTTGTTTCAAAATAAGAGTGTTGCTTCCTCCCCCTCAGAAAGCAGCTACTGCCATTTCGTCTGTATCTGGGAAGGGTTTTCTGTTTGAATTTCCCGGATCACTTCAATGTGCATAAAGCGCACTTGCGCTCTGTCTTGCAGGAGTTTCTTTGGTCCTCATCACTCTTCACGCGTCGTTCCACTTCACATCTGAAGAAGGCACAGCAGAAGACGAGGAGCCGTTCATGGAAACTGTATAAAACGTCCACAGTATTGCATCCTGCGTCGAGCGTCACTAGTGATAGTTGCGTTGTTTGTTGTAGAGCCGACGTGCACTTGCCCATATCCTCGTGAAAGCCGCTGTTTATAAAAAAAAAACTGAATCAATAAGCGCTCCGCAGTTAATATTGTTCTATCATAATTCTTCCATTCCGCATTTCCTCCCGGGACGGTCACTGTGGCCGAAGATGTAGGAAATGTTAAGAAGCCTTGCGTTGTTTAGCGTGTTTTGCCAGATCTTCACTGAGGCGTAGTGCCGCCACAGACGCTCACTTCTCACCCGGCCTTTGAGCCGCTTTCCCGGTGGTGCAACAAGCAGAACCTT
>JGI24022J15233_10006036_pt1 | contig 13024 bp, 11 predicted proteins | sample Ectturendosymbi2_FD_15233 | JGI IMG/M metagenome (IMG submission 15233)
TACGTTTTTAACTGCATTTGAACAACGGGAAAAAGAGGCTCGCAGCTTGTTTGCTGCGCAATATTGATATCGCAGTTGTCTCTGAATGTCTTTGTCAACTGAGAGCTCAGTATCCAATAAACGTCATTACAACCTTTCACGAAAAGCAGAGGCGTGATTATGTCTTCAAAGAGAGTTTCATGTCGGAATGGCCTCGACTATACCCTAAAATTCTGGTAATAACCTTTCCGGCCTGCATTGAAATGCATGCGGTAAAATATTTCCTTAAAATGTTTTAATGGTCACCTCGGCTACCTGCAAACGATGATGATTCTGCGTTACGAAACGATTGCAAACTGCAAAGCTTGTAGTAGACCTAAATATTAACGAAGATATAGCTCAGATATAAAACACGTCCATGAGACTTTGTAATGCCATTCACACTAAGTGTAGACTGTGGAAAATTTTATACGATAAGCTTGTTCGACTGGCTGTATTGGTCTATGTTTTGCAATTCAAATTTTCTTAGAAACACGCTCAAAGAGGTTTATCAATGTCACTTGACTTGCCTTGTAGCTAAGCCAACGTCTTTGAAACAATTATAGTTGCCATTACTAAAATTCAAAGAAAACGGAGAAGTAATGGAGTGCGATTAAACTTTGTGTTGGTGCGAACTGCCCGACTCCATTTCCGGGGTTGACGTGTTTCTATTGATCCATATGATGTTCGAAAAAGCGTGCTGCTGCGACAGATGGTAGTGAAGGCGCTGGTCAACAGCGGTTCCCGGCTCACAGCACTTGTGCAAGCGGTGGACGTACACAGGCAGGACATGCCGCGCATCGCTTGCATGTAAGATTAAGCTCTTTATTTATGTCGGCCGAACGACACGTAAGTGACTTGCCTTCTAAACGCCCTGCGCCAAGCCCAGTTCTTACAGCGGTCGACCACCGTCAGGATGACGAGTCTATCTCCTCAGGTGGCACTGCGCGACGAGCCGTTTCTGTTTCATAAATTCTTTAGGCATTTGTGACGTAACCATCTGGTGACGATTTTGCATTCTCTTCGGCACTTTTGCTTGTGTATTGGACGTCGTGAAAAGCCTGGAGCGTTTTAATTATATCTTACCAGCAGGCGCTTGCAGTCAGGCAGGAATAATATTGACGAGATACGATAAACTACCGTTCCGCTCCAGTGGCTGTCACAACCGAGCACTAAGTCGATGTTTAAAAATCCACAAGGTGACAGCAATATTGAAACCTTGTTGATCTAATACGTGGTCGTTTATTTTACTGACAACAATCTTCGACCAAACTTGCAAAACTTTGCCTGTATCCTAAAATCTTTAACCAACGCCTGCAGAACTTCTGAATATAGCCGGTATTCAAAGCACTGCAGACTGACAACGTCGGCAAAAAATCAATTAATGATTATAATCTATGTCCTCTTTGACTTCAGAGCAGAGGAGCGTGGCAGCGCTTACAGCGTGCCGAATATTTTGTAAATCAATTTGTTGCACGTTTCACAGAATACAGAACTTCAGCATTTTATGGATGTCATAAAACAGACAACTGCAAAATATAGCTGAAATTCACCACGATGTCAAATACACCAAATAAAATATTCGCACCAAGAACTTTCAAAATATATCCATTTTTCGCATCTTGGTATTGAAATCTACCAGTGGGCAACAATGGCATCCATTGAGAACAACGTCATTTTTTGATCAATATACAAAAAAGCTCGATATTGAATATCAGTTGCTATGTGCAGATGTACAAACGTAAGTAGCAGATGCTTATGATGATCTGAAAAGCACCTTCAATTACTTTCATGAAAACTAAGGCAGGAGACTGGAAACTAATCACAAGTGAACGCAAAACAGGCATCAGAGGTCCTTGCATGACACGTTCAAACGATAAACTGTAGCAAAACAGCCATTTAATCTTGCCGGTTGGCCAGTTGATATGATTCGGTGCTTAAAACTAGTAAATTGCTGATAAAGTTTAATCCAGAGTTTGTGACAGATTTTTTCGTACTTATCCGGGATGCGAACTTAATTGTGGTCGTACTTAAATGGGAGTTAGCTGTAGTTGAAGCTACGTGTGGGGTTACATAATGTGCATTCACAACAAACACTATTTTCACTTTTGCTTTGCAACTTAGCTCCTTTAATTGTAGGCAGAGGAGATTGCCGTGAAGTTTTGATTCTTATCACTTCGTAAGGCAGTGATCGTTGTAAAAGGTAGTGAGCGTTCGAAAGGTAGTGATCCTTACTTCGAAAAGTAGTGATCGTTGTCATACTGCAAAAGGTTTCGCTACGATGTTTTATTAACGTATGCCATATAACAGCAGAAAATAGAAATGGCAGAAAGTTTGAATGTAAGCTGAGTATCGATCCAATGTGTCTAGCAGATGCGCTTTTAGTGCCTAATTTTTCGCACACATCTCTCTACCGCGTAAGTGTGCAGTTTGTTTTTTAAAATTGAAACACGTTGACGTCTCCGAAGGAAAGATTCTCAAATTACGGAAGGAATGTAAAGCAAATGTTGTTCAAGACAGCCCGCGCAAATGCACTTAGGGTGTTCCCAAAAAGCAGGAAAGTCTAGCAAGCTTTGCGCACCTTTGCTCTTACGCCCTAAACATCTGTAAGTGTAAAGAAAAGCAATGCTATTGCGGCATGTCATTTATCTGCCTACAGTATAAGTGCGAATGAATGACGCAGTGTGAGACTTGTTCGGAATGGTTCAGCCCAATTTGTGTGATTTCTCGTGAAGACACAGCTGCTTGTTTGCAAAGGTGTGATTTGAAGGTGGCACACTTAGTTGGTGAAAAAATGAATCTTGCGCTAAATGACGACGCTGTGGTTTCCAGATTTTCCGTGCTTGACCCCGTCAGAAGTTCAGCTGTACTTTCTTACAATGCTTTTTCGCTACAACCAAGCGAATCGGATGACAACATTGTCATTCCTGACTGCTATGAGTATAAAACGGAGAAAAACAGCCAATGTAGTAAGAAACAAACAAGAAGCAAGAACAACAATAAACGAAGTTGGCCCAAAACAACAAGCAGTTGCTTGCTTAAAGTAAAAAGATTTGTCCCCAGCAAAAATTGTGGGCTGGCTACGCCACTGATCGTGCATGCATGCTTTACGGCAGGCATGCAAAAATTTTGCAAATGCAAAGTTGTGTATTTAAGGCGCGTTTCATTTCGTGTCAGAGATATATGTAAGCCTCCTTTAAAGTCAATGGTCGTAGGTTACATCACTAATTTTGCTGCAAAATCCACCGCGTATTATATTCAAGGCTTAGTCACCAGTCGAAATATTACAAGTGCACACGAACATCGTCAAAAAATAAAAGTAGCCCNCGTCACGAGTGCTTTCAAGACTTTTGTCTGGAAAATGCTGACGAAAGTTGACAAGGAGTTTAAAAAGGGCTTGACCAAAGAAGGAACACATTTTCACTTCCCACACGAATTCCCTACTTCAAGGTTCGGGAACCTGTGGCTCGCCAGCCAGATGTGGTTCTTTTGATGACGGCATCTGGCTCGCTTGATGTTTTCTTAACACGATTGTTTCAAATGAAATTTCAATTTCAGACAGTTCTGCTGGCTCCACACCAAGACCGGACCAAGCAAGGTCGGAGATGCAGCTACTCCGCCTAGGCCTTAGACGACATCTGGGTCGCTTTCCCGTGGGTTTAGTCAGCAGGGCTTGCCTCACCATTCTTTCGTTCGGCATTCTGGACACATGGCCGAACTAAAATAGTTGTGTTCTCTCATCAATTAGGAGAAGTGGTTCGACATTCCTGGCTCTGCGAATTTCACAGCTACGCACTTTGTCGCGAAGTGTCACACCAGGGGCCTAATGAGGGGGGCACAATGCCCCGGGTACCGAATCACTGGGGGGTGCCGAAAAGTCGCAACAATATCGTACGTTTTTTCGTCAATGCAATACATTTACTCCCAAAATACCTTAGGTTGAAATATGGAGGCGCCAAACTTTGTTTCTTGCCCCGGGCACAATCTAACCCCTGTACGCCCCTTTGTCACACGGTGGACTTTACTCAAAAATCCCATATTTGGTGCTTACACTGAGTTAATATTCTTTCGGTCATTACCCAAGATTCATGACCATAAGTAAGGATCGGAACAAAGATCGATTTGAAAACTGATAGCGTTGCGGTGTTTGCAAGCTCCATTCTGTGGCCACAGAGCGATAAAGTTCACGCAGAACTGCGTTAGCTTTACCAATCCGTGTATCAATCTCCTGGCGCTCCGCTTTCCGTCACACGTAAATACCACCCTAGGTACTTGAACTCCTCCACCAGCTGCAGTGTATTGTTGCTCACTTGCCGCATACACTGCCTTGGGTTTGCAGAGAGACATTATACCTCGGTATTTTTAGTGTTGATTTTCATTCCGGCTCGGTCGCACGCAGCAGAAACCGAGCGAGTGCATGCTGGAGACTGTTGAGAAGATGCTAGCAGTACCAAATCGTCTCCAAAAAGTAAATGTTTGATCATGCAGCTGCCGACTGTGACACCCTCGTCGACTCGGCTGTGACTGTCTGACCAATTCATGTAGACTAGTGGTTCTCAAACGTGGTTCTAAGGGCCACATTCGGCTCGTAAGTATCCTTTGTGCGGCCCTCAGCTGTCTTTCAATAAAACGTCTAATATTTTATGTAACAGACTTCGTTCTGCTGTAAAATAAAGCGTGTAAATTGAATTGTATTAAAAAATTTTAATGAAACTCTCCAACAAAACCGTAGGTCTTGATTTGGCTCCCTTCCGCGAAAAGGNTGAGAATCACTGACATAGACTTTGAAAAGGAGCGGTGACAGCACACACCCTTGTCAGAGTCCAACCCCAACGATGAACGGTCGTGATTTAACTCTCCCTGCACGGACGCAAACGTCTGAGCAGGAACACAGTGACTTGACGGCCAGTAACATGCGACCATCAACACCGTGCTCACGCAACACTCCCCGTAGCCTTTCACAAGGAACCTGGTGGTATACTTTCTCGAGTTCGACAAAGCATGTGAAGACGTCTTTAGCATACTCTCAAGATTTCTGAAAATTTTGCTGGAGAGTGAAATATGGTCTGTAGTTCTGCGGCCGGGACGAAAACCGCATTGGGTATTATTCATTTTTGATTCAATTATATCGCGGCATCTATTTTCAAGGCACGTGGCAACGAAATGTTTAATTATTTGAAAATTCCCAAAATGCATCGCGGGCCGCACAAAAGGCCCTCGCGGGCCGCGTGTTTGAGACCCCTGCCCTAGAGGAAAAACGGGCACACTTTGCAAAATTGGGAGCACAGTATGCCTGCCCCTACAACAATTTCGTTGCATGTCATTTGGATATCGCCCTTTGTTCTTTTGCGGAAGAAAGCAACAATTGTTCGCTTCTTTCCACATTATCGATTGGAAGCCAATCAACGTGAGCGATGACTTCGTGTGCAAGTTGGCCTTGTTCATTTGCTAAAAGTTCTCAAATCTGCGGCGTGTGAATACTCAAAAAATCAAACTTGTTAACATTTCGATCAGGCTTAAAATGGAAGCTTTAAGTCAAGCATATTTGGACAATATGAACTACTGAAATTGAAAAGACGTGGAACTATCTTTTGCGAAGAACGTATGTGCAGTTTGCGCAGAATTAAAGAAATAGTTTTTTAATTTCTTTAAAAAGACATATTTTGATTACAAAACAACATCCCAATCAATCATTCTTCCAAGCGTGATATTTGAGGATATTACAATTTGAAAAGCATAAAAAGCATTCTCACAATTAAATGGTTTCGGTAGAATAATAATAAATAGAAAAAAATGTATAGCCTTCAAAAGAAGAGTGTGATATCCAGTGTTTCTAAGGCGCTTTGAGGGACCGAAACGGTCTCTCAAATTTTTCCAACCGTCTCTCAGAACATACATCTACCCCAGAAACTGTGTATTTAAGCCTAATACAGGCGGACAGCGCCTAGCAGTGAGTTTTTCAGCCTGGTGCATCTGTTTTCATGACGTTACTTCCTGCTTCAGTGCGTGTGGTGAAAGAAATTTGATTTCGAGTTGAATATGTTTCAACTTCTACGCCACAACGTAAGCTTGTAAAAATCAGGAGAAATGTGCTGTAGGAAATCCAAAAATTAGACACTGACTGGCCATTAGGTTAGCCCAAGTCCAGTTAGTTTAGGCTAGATTAGTCAGCATGAGTTTCTAGACCTAATTTGTTGAAACAGGTTTTCCAGTCTTTCATGTAAACTTGCAACTTCCTTCACTAACCGTCAGTGTAAGTGGTAGTTTAGCTGTTACTTTATTGCTTCAGGGATTAAAGTTCAAGTCATGCAACCGTATGTGCTAGCAGCCAGGCGCGTAGCCGAAGATTTTTATTGGGGGGGCAAACAACAACCAAGTCTCAACATGTGAATATTTAATCCCCCGTGTTTTCAAAGCATCATCAATGAAGGTGAATTTTTCTGATCCTTTTTTTCTGAATAATTATGTTCAGGTTTAAGTTGGCAAATGAAAGTCTATCTTCATTGAATTGACAAGTTTTTCAAGTTTGTTTTTAGTGAAGTTCCAAGCTTCCACTTTGGATCAAAGTCACCATTTTCTCGTAAAACTTTCTTGCAAAAGCGCTTGTGAAAATCTCGCTGCTGTAGTACAAGATCTGCAGTATGCCTTATACAGCCACTTTTGCAGTTGAGCAAGAAGTCATCGTGGCGGCCATTTCGATTGCGTTTTTTTATATTTGCACACCTGCTGATGTATACCAACACACGTTTAGTCGAAGCCGAGTAGTGACGTTGCTTTTAAGACGACTCCCGAAATTGGTCTACTAAACTTGCGCGCATATAAGACGTGGATCTTATCCAACTCTTGAGCGACTGGTTGATGTATGCAGGTGAAAACGTAAAGGCTAGAGGCCCTCAACGCCTTTGAAAAATGTTTGGATTTTATTTCATTAAACACTTGGACATGCGGAAGTTACACATGTCCTCTAAACAAACGTGCATATGTTTGACGTTTGACCCACTCAGTCTACACAAAGTGTGAAAATGGTTGTGGTTTTGTGAAAACGAAGCCACAATCGATTTTATCACCACGGGTCTGCAGTGAAGTTAAGAAATACTTGTCGCCGCAGCTTAACACATCGGTTGGTTAGTTGATATAGCCCAGTGGTTCCGAAAGTATGCGTCGAAACCCGAACAAGGGTCGCGAAGGGCCAAAAAATGAGTCGCGCTGAGGTGATCCAAACCGGGGTTGGGTGTTTTCAAAGTTACAACTGATTGTCTGTGGGTAGCTTAGGTACTTGAGAAAAGAGTAGATTGCTGGCATTAAGAACGAGCTAAGCAATTTACTGTCAAAATCTCTCATACAACCATTATATTTTCATAAGTTTTTTCAGGCTTAGGTCGTTGTTTGAGGCGTTTTCACCAAACTCAGATTTGGGTCGTGCTCAAAAAGTTTGAGAACTGGTGATCTAGCCATTCCAGAGTAGGCAGTTTAAGTCTTTTTCAAATCCATGAGTTTTGAAATAACGAAATCACATCCACTGGTAAAAAATTCAAGTTTTTTCATTTTTGTCACATGCGCTTTATCGATGAAACAGATTGCAAGGTATCTGAAAGTTATAGGTGTGTCAATGCCAGTGGCGTAACTGACGGGGGTGAAGGTGTGCGTGCCGCCCCCCCTGGCAGGCTAAATGCACAAAATGGGCCCCCGTGTTAGCTTGTATTTCGCTATTTAGTATTCATTTGATTTTTATTAGGTTTATGTTTTTAGCGTTTATCAAAAAATCTTCTGCTTGTTTTCCGGTGATTTCAGTTGTTAGTACAGACGACACAGGGGGGGGGCAAAAATCAGTGCGTTTGTGGGCTTAGCCCCCTAAACAAAGTTTCAACACCCAAATTGAAATGTGGACTAGAAATCAGTGTGTTTTTTATCAATGTGTATTCTGCTTTGTCCTGTAATTTGTAGTCAAAGTGGTACCTGCTGCTGTTACCTAGAATAATATCGCCTTATCAATTTTGGTACATTTGTGGGGTAATAAACCTATTTGAGGCTTGAGCAGTGCTCTCACTTTCATAGGGTTTCTTCGCTAAATTGGAACTTTTGACCCTGTTTAAGGATCTTTTAGGGATTTCCGGAAAAGTTTGAAAATGTGCAAAAATGAATCATTTCAGTTTATTTTGCAAATCATATTTGGTTCAGTTTTTAAAATGTTTGGTTGTTTGGTTCAATTTAACAAATTTTAACACACTATTGCGCTCCGATTTTATGTTGCATCACCACAGATTTACGGATTTTTTAGGTAAAACAGGGAGTTTGTGGCACTGTTCCAGGGATTTTTGGAGTTGCAGTTGTGAGAGCCCTGCGCTTGAGCGTAAAGCGTCACCATTCATGGCTTGGAGTGATGAACGTGAAGCTAGCCTATATGCGTAGTTGTATACGTCCAGAAGTCAGAGTTACACCTAACCAATGTATTTTGTGTAGTGATGTGAATAAATGTTTTATGGCTAACGCAAGCAGTCTCGTCGTATTTTGTACTGGATAGAAGCAAGATACCTTCAAGTGCTTAAGACCAAAGTTACACATTTGCGCAGCCTACTGTTCAGACAGCAAGAGGGAGTTAATGGTGTAGTTAGAAGAGTTTATTTAGCAATCACTGCTAAGCTTGTCCCAACCGAGTCGGGCAGTAGTGGTTTATGGATGTTAACCATGTTGCGTCCACGGAGGCCCCCTTGGTCCATATTTGTCAACATTTATAGCCTATTTGAGATACAAAATGTTATTAATCTAAACATCTGCCATGCACCAGGAGATTAACAAGTCTAAACATCAGAAAGGTTCAAGTCTAAACATCAGAAAGGTTTATTTTTTTCTTCTGTGTTAGTCTTTGGGTGCCAATGAGCTCTTCAGGCCTTGGCCTGCCTTCATTGGCTGTTTGTCAATAAATTCAAATTCAAATAAAAAGCTACAATCATCAAATTATCAAAGGTTTATGCATGCGTATTTCGGCCAGTTAAAACACGATACTCATGCTTTTCTAGCAAAATCCACTTAAGCCAGGGTTTCTTAACCTGGGGTGCTGAAATCAATTTCAGGGGGTTCTGGGGAAGGTCATATATGTGGCGGTGAAATGAGTTTCTCCATGAGCTTTCATTTATTTTTTTATTGTTTTTGTCAATGATATTGCCATAATTGCTGTTTTTGTTTGGGAGAATGAACCAAGCATATGATCAAGATGTACTGCACTTGTCTTTACTTTATCCTTATAGTAACCAGGTGTTAGCCAATGGTAGGGGTTGGTGGACTGCTTATGCGTGACCAAAATGGGTGCTGAGGTAGAAAAAGGTTAAGAAACGCTGACTTAAGCGCTGATGAAAGTAAACGTTCATCGCGGCGCATTGCTTTGATCGGCCTCAAGTTTGTTCCTGCGGTAATAGTGTTTTCATAACTGAACGATAGGCTAGATTCTGATTTCCTGCAAATTTTTCTTAAAGTTTACATTTTATTAAAACATCTCTAAATAATCGTCGTTAAGCAAATGACAATGAAAGACCCAATTCCTTTTGTTAAGCTTTATTCTCAAGACACGTCTTGATAACGTTTATCCTAACCTATTTATTGCACTTCGGATTACGCTAAACTGACCCGATACTATTGCCAGCGCTGAAAGAAGTTTCAGCAAATTGAAGCTAATCAAACAGGTCTCATATGACTGGTTGGAGGCTATCCTCATTAGCCATGTCGTCAATCGAAACTTCATGTGCGTGACCTCTAGATTTGGATGATGTCATAAAGGCTTTTGCATGCCAAAAGACTCGCTCCAAGCCGTTTTGATAATACTATAACGTGACAACGTTTATGACATTTTCATGGTTATTGTTATATTTTCATGTGTGCTACTGTGCCACTATACAGTGATTTCTTTTGTTTTGCTGTATGACTACGGTTTGCCAGTTGAGTTAGTAGCCTGCATTTTGGTCGGGGGCAGAGTTGGGCTACTACGGAACTGTTCATATCTACTTGTAATTGTTTGGTGTGCAGCTCCACATTTAGATAAATTTTTTGGCATTGTTCGCTCAGTAGTCGCTAAATGAATATGGTTTTATCACTGATGCGGAGAGATCAATGGTCTGCTAAAAAAATTAGGTTTTGGACTGACCACATTTATTTTGTTGTTTGGTCAGGCTGCGCCCTTAATCTACGCCTATGCCCTATTAATATGTCAAGCATTTGGTGCGTAGAAGAAAGTGGAATTAATTTAGGAGTTAATTACCAAGATCCAGACCTGTGGTGAGTCTTACAACAAATCATAAGCCTACCTTACCCAGTCAAAGTCATTGATGGGTATCAGGCGCGCAAGCAGGGGGGGCATTTGGGGTATTTCCCCCGTAATTTTCAAAACATTGCATAGCAATTTTGACATTTGTAGAAACTTTGAAAGAATAGAGATGAAATTTTATATTCTAATCATTTTTAAGAAAACTTATTTGAATTTTTCTTTGTCTTGCTCGTTAATTATCTCCTTACAAGATTTATCTTGAGCCAGGTTATCTGATCGAAAATTTTATAAATGATTGGTATTCAACCACAAATATGCTGGAAGTGCCAACTTGGGAGATAGTTTGAAATGTTAGTATTTTTAAAGCATTTTTTGTCTATTTGTTCGTGTACTATTTTGTCGTAGACTGACCTCAATTTTCCCTCATGAAATTTTATAACATTAGGGTATTGTTGAACCGTGCAAATTGCTGGAACTTTCAAATTGATAAGAGAAATCTTTTCATAGCAGTTAGTGCCTCACCAAACCGCTGGTTCTTCTATACAACCTTTTGATTATTATTTTTGTTAGGGGCAAAGCGGATCACCATTATTAACATAGTGGATTTCTTAAAAAAGCGTTGTTTAGCTACTTTTTCGCTTCGAAACCTGATAGTTTTTAACTAAATTTAGGTTGAGGACTGTTTCACGTTTTAGTGTCCTTCTGGGTTGATCCCAGTACCACGCCCTGGAGGGCCGGTAGCCCAGTGGTAGAGTGCCCGCCTCTCAATTGTAAAGAGTGAGTGGTGGATCCACGGCCACTGAGTGAATCGCCGTAGCGCTTCTTGGGCAAGAGCGTTCACCTTAACTTCCCCGGTAAGAAGCGTAATTTAGGCGTTGGCCTACCCCTAATTGCCGTCACCAAAATTGTAAAAAAACATTTCTTGGCGCATCTTATGCTGTTTTTTAATATTCAGCAGGATATTTCCAATGAGTGCCATAAGCTATAGCCTAGTCAATAAAACCCTGCTCAGGAATCGTGGGTGGTCCACTACCCAGGGTCTTGTTTTTTTGTTGATTTCATATACTTAGTCTTAGAAACCTGTGCTTCCATAACTTTTCCAGATTTTCAGAGAAAAATGGAATAGCGCCAGAGTTATTTTACAAAAATGTCCCTGAAAGCCTATATATAGGATGAATGGGTACTATACTAGCCAGGGTTACCTAATGTGTAGCAAATTTTGGTCACCTCACTAAGTAAACATTTCAATGCAATTTTAAGAGCAAAACCTGTTTGGCCAGATATTACCACCAATACCTTATATGTGAAGAGTCTTCCAACACCATGACTTGATCAGAAATAAACGTATCTAACACGTGCATGACGTTTTCTACGCACAAACAAAATATCTCCTCTAAACAATCCTTTTTTGGTGGTACCCTGCATAAAATTTGTATGATATGTACGTCTCGCTGGGCAGATACAATTTTGTTGCGAAAGTGATTAACAATGGACATATGAATGTAAAAAATAGTTTGGTCTGGAAATAATGGATGTCACGTGTCCCAAGAAGATGTATGCAAATCATTGGTAGAATTATACCCTACTTTTACTGACGCGTACAGTAAAATAGGAATTCCTGGGCAGGGTTTTTCAACATTAAAATTTGGCGATTGAAGTGAAGAACTCTACAAAGGTAACGTTACTGAGTTTCAATGCAACTGTTGTTTTTCTGCATGACGTAATGGTGTCGGAAAATGACGTTCATGAAGAGGGATAGTGCAGTTGGTGTACTTGCGTGGGTAACTTTGAGTTCAGGTTATATCGGTTTGAACTGCAAGTGAGTGAATCAGAGACAGCTGATAGGCAGTGTGAGTTTCGTAAAAGTCTCCTTCGTTAAACAATATACTTGACATTAGCAGTCATAGAAAAATTCGTTTCAACAAGAAAAGCTTAGAAAAGTTGTTTTTCTCATTTTGATGAATTTGTGGCAAGGTGTTTGGCTGAAAATCTAACGCAAGGGCAAACGATATGTTTAGATATGATGTGGAGGTGGTGAGGGATTTTATTAAAGGGGCGTTGAGCGAAACAGTTATACAACTTGGCAATGGCTGTACTGAATAAAGTTGTTCAACACAACTGCAGTCGAACGTAAGACGTTGTAATCACTGCTAAGTATTAAAAAGGCTTTTGTCTTACCTGGCATGGTTTGGAAATAAAGTTTTCGAAATAGACGTTTGTTGGTAACCCGTTCCGTCGCCACAGGGTCTTTGGTGGGCTTATCAGCCCCCAAAAAAGCCCTAAGCCTCCCCAAATTGAACCGTGAAGCACCACAAAACAGTGGATTTTTTGTCAAATTTTGTGATGTCATGCCCCCCCTGCACAAACCTGAAGTCCCTCTAATTGAAGACTCTCTGGCGATGGTTCTGCTGGTAACGAACAAAGGCAAGGAATAACACTCTCATGTGTAATTGGAGGAAGTCCAACATCTAGACCAGGGGTGAACAACCTTTTGCTATTGCCTGCTGCATTACTTTTATTTATATGTAGTACGGCCGCCAATGTGTTCGAGTTATATTTATGAGATACGTTTAATTAAACCGTAGGTTATATCCGGTATATGTCATTTACTTGTGTCTAAAAATATAATAAGATGTCAGACATTTCCAGATTGTTACACATCGTGTCGACTGATTTTCTTGCCTTGCGTTTGTTTTGCTTCAATATACGCCAGCACGGCCGCCAAATCTTATATTTTAAATTACATGTGGA
>JGI24022J15233_10006042_pt1 | contig 13022 bp, 9 predicted proteins | sample Ectturendosymbi2_FD_15233 | JGI IMG/M metagenome (IMG submission 15233)
ATAATAATAATAATATTTTATTGCGGACTCATGGTCCATATCACAGACACAAGAGCACAAAAAGCGGTTAGCTATACATCAGCGCACATTACGGAAACGGTGTTTGCACATGACCAACATTGCATATTTGAACTCTTTTGTACTTTCTTTCGTATTGTCAAATAGAGGTCCACTTTTGGGTTTATGATTGTCAATCCAGTATAAGCATGCTCGTCGGGCAGCCTTGTGCATTTCTCTGACATCCCTGTTCCACCCAGGAACATTGGAAGAAATGGCTACCAAACATCCAGAAAGCGCATCCATTATAAGCGAATGCAAGACAATGCGTCATGAGATTTTTTATGTTTACTAGAAAATTTGAGTTAGGTTTAGCAAAGCCATCGTGTTATTTGCTTTAACTTAAAAAATTACGACCTGAATTAGCGTATAGCCTACATTTTCGCACCGACAGCAGATTGCATTTTTTGGCCAGCAAGCGAAGTGGAGAGAGAATTTGAGAGTGAGAGAGAGGAGAAAAAGTTGCTTCTATCAAAGCAGCGAAAAAGTCGTTGAAAGCGCCAAATCCTCGGTATTTATAAAACGTCACGGAAACTGAAGCACGTGCCCATTGTCTTGCTGTTGACATTTGGGCTGAAATGTTGGCAGAGTGAAATGCAGGAGAGAATTTACGGAATGATAGTAATACGACGAAATGAGTAACAACAAATTAAATTATTATGCGGTTCTGCAATATGAGGAGCATAGCATTAGCGGTAAAAATCAACTTTTTTAATTGAGAATAGTGGTTGAAGGTCACAGATTTCGTTGTGTCTAGACAAACATTAATGTGAAAATAACACCGAATCCGTTTCAGTAACACACTTTGTGACACAAGCTTCAAATACTTACTAAGAAATCCGTCAAAGTATGATTTCAGGTTAGATATTGTTGAACAGCTATGAGAAACACAAAGTGAACGAAACTATTCACAATAATCCTGCTGTTTCTGTAGCATTTGTCGTTTCAACACTGGCATTTCTGTCAGGTTGAGAACGTTACTCAAAACAACAAAACCAATCTTGAAGTTATTATCAAATTTTAGCTTCTTTTTATATTTTGTTTCAGCATATTGTGTGACTTCGTTCTTTTTAACTGAAAAAAGGTTGTTCTTCAAACATGAAAACTTGCAAGAGCGCAATTCTCGCAGCCCATGAAGTTCTATACAATACCGTGCTGTGGCTATCGCTCGCACAAGTTGTAACAGCTTTTGTAGAAGCGGACATGTGGCTCTTTACGGAACCGAGCCAAACAAGTTTCAGTTTATTGGGTGCCTTGACTTTTATCGCAAGCTTGTGGTTAACTCCTAATTTGGTTTTCTGCTCACGAATCCGTGCCTTCACACCGAGAGGTTCCGTCAAATTCGTCTTGACCATTCTGGAACCATCTGTATTGTTTGTAGTGTCACTTCCGATTTTGAATGGGGGCGCCCGCATCCGCACCATGATCTTAGCTTGTGGAGTTGCTGCTTCTCCATTGGTTGCTATGTGGCTTCTCTGCAATTCCAGCTGCTCCTCATTAAAGTTTCGCAAATGCAACTTGGACGTTCGTAATAAATTGAAGCTGTTTTGCAAACGACGCTTTCATGCATGCAAACAGAACGGCTCCACGAAGCATGAGGGCGCTAAAGAAACAAATTCGGGACAACGTTGTGATGTTCTTGAATCTAAGTCTGCAGCGTCATTAGAAATGCTGCTTTCTATTGTGGTGACTATGACAATTCGCTGGCACTATGGGTCTGTAAACGTATTCTATGAGACTTGGCAAGCTCCCGCGGTTGTTCTAATTCTAACCGCCGCCCTTGCAATGCCTGTATATCTCTATGAAGTATGCGCCTGTGATGCTCCCGGTCTGGTCAGTTACACACTCAGAAATGGGAATGGAAGCACTGACCAGAGGTCGCTAAATAGTTTTGACAGCTGCTTCTCCAATGACAATGACCCGTATAAGTTGCATGAAAACTGCGAGACTGGACTGAACGAGACTGTTCACACAGTCGTCGACGGAAACTCGATCGAGAGGCTGAGACGCGATTCTGTCGTGGAACAACTTCCCGACGGTCACTGCAAGGTGACTCTGCAAGAAAGCGGAAATCGTGCGAAAACTGCTACTGGACCACCGACGCTGGACGTTGAAAACTTAACGACAGGTCAAAACCGCGTGTTATGGCTTTGCGCACTGGCTGACGGTCTTGGCAAAGGCGCTCTTTTCGGAATAGCAATGTGGTTGTACAGCTCTCCAGCGGTGTTATGTCGCTGGTCAGGGAAATCCCCTTACAACTTCGGTGCCTTCATACTTCTGAGCTTTTTTGGTGGAACAGCGTTTGTTGCCATGCTATCGTGGATTGCCCCTCAACAAGTGAGTTGATCTTCGTCGTATTTAATGCAACTAGACGTATTTGGTAAGGAAATCATAAAATTGCAAAATTAATTCAAATTATGTGGGAGAAGTCAGCTGTGGGCTAGACTTTACTATTTTCCTCTTAATTTTTTTGGCACACTGTGCACCTCATTCGGTGTAATTCTCATGCGTAATTAACGAAACACGTAAGTTTCATTAGACGCGTTTTGTTCTACCTTGAGTGTCGCAAGTGGTCTGCGGGGGCCCATCTCCACTTGCTACGCGCCGGCAGTCACGCAGTTACTTTCGTAGTTGTCACTGCGTTGGTGGTAAGCCAATAGTCAGTGTAACAGAGTAAACAATTTTTCTTTTGTATTTTATCAAGCAAGAAATTATGTTTCATTTACCTGTTATATTTATTTTTGCGCTAAATAGAGTAACACAGGAAAATTAAAGAAAACAAGTTCAAGCTCGAAAAAATACGTAAACATTGTCGACCTGAAACAAAGTGCTAAACAGCATGTTGTATGATTTACGTAGAGTGGATTTGCAAAGTCTTTCAATTGTATATCGCACTGCATTGTCTCAACTTTCTGCTCGTAACTGCAAATAGAAATCGTTAAGATTTCATTGCTCTTAAAATAGCAATATGACTTCTCGCTATACGAAACGGCCAAACAGATTGTCCGTCATTATTTCGTGATTTGTCGCACTAAACGATTTCCTTGTGTGGGTCAAAGAGTGAACGTTGTTCAGCGCGCGGAGCGCAAAAGCAGCCCGAGGGAAATAGTTTTTTACAACGACTGAAATTGGTCAAATCGGGAGGTGTGTCTGAACTAAAACAAAGCCTATGGTTTGCGCGTAAGTTTGATTTTACGTTTTTGAATATCAGATTGTTTTGTCTCGGATTAGGACTTGCATGAAAATTTTAAACCATAAAAATATACCTCCCTGCTGGAGAAAATATTGAATCAAAGGAGTATGTTCGATTTACCCCATTTTCTGTTTTCACCGTTTCGGTTAAAGCTATGAAGAACAAAACCATGTTCATGGAAGTATTGGGTCATGCTGGGAACCGAAACCAACTGCTTTGAGGTCGATGCGATGGTTAAAGAATGCAGTTGTTAGGTCGGTAGCACGTTTCGCATAGTTTGTTGCTGGCAATCATACGGTTTCCCCCAGTATTCGAGTTTCGAGCTGCATTTCTCTTTCACCAGACATGATGCAATCATTTGTCAGAGCGTTGCATCACGAGCTGAAAAAATCCTCATATACCACACGAGATACCTGATACCATGTATAAGAAGTTTTAGAAACTCATAAGTACATCAAACATTTGTTTCACTAGCGCAGTTTGTACAAATGAAGATTATTGCTGCAACTCAAAATAATCTTACATGATTCACTAATTTTGATTTTTGTATTCAGCATTGCACGTGTGGTCGATACTGCTATTCGGTAATTAAAATGAAAATGTGATTTTACTAGTGTTGCCTGAAGAACTTCATATATTTAGCCAAAACCTGCATCTGCGCAGTAATGCGCTTTTTACAGTAGTTGATAAAGTTATAGCGACAATCTTTTCTAAAAGTACCCATTATTTCTAAAAGTTACCAAAATCATGAAGCAAACATGAGCTTTAGTTTCGTAATCTTTTCATTTGACGTTTTTAACAATCGATTGCTGCTTATGTTTTTCAGAACAAGCGAGCAAAGTTCGTTCATAATTTGGTTGTGTCAATGCTTTCCGTGTTACTGATGTTCACTGGTGCAAGTCTTCTGTTACGAGGAGCTGACGATAATATTTCTTTCGACGGCGCTTGCATCTTGTCAGCCGTAATACCTTGCGCCTTACACGCAAGCTTCGAACTAACGGCAAGTATTGAATCAGCAGCAAAAGTTATTTCGCCAAAAGCGTGCCACTGCAGCCCTCTGTCTGCACTCGGCCTTACAGCGATCGTTGCTTCTGCCACCTTCACCGTCACGACCACCGCTCTGATTATGTTCATCAATCCCTCCTTGTCAGCTCTTCTTCTCGGCCAAATGAATGTGATCTTGTACGGGGAAGTCTTCTTGATTTCATTGACGTTCGTCGGATTGTCAACGGTCCAAATGAGCTCGCCACTTCCTAAATCGATACCGAGTGCTCCTCCATCGTGGTTTGGGGCGAAAATCAGCAAAATAATTTCACTGAATCAAAAATCTGTGATCGCAACCGGCGTTGCTCTTATCGTCCTGCTGGTCTGCATTCCTATAGGACCGCAGTACAACAGTCAATACTGCGTTGGTAGGTACTCACAACAGTTACAAAATCTGCAAAGTTCATTCAAATATCGTTCGAAGGAAAAAACAGAAATTACTTTTATGTCTTGGAACATTCTGTTGGGCCACGACATGGACGGCAAAGGGAACCTTCCATGCGTTTCTTCCGCAATAAATGTTGTTAAGCCAGACGTGGTTGCCCTGCAAGAGTCAGATGCTCTGCCTTCTTACTGGGGAGGTAAAGACGCTCTTGGTTACCTGGCACATGCCACTGATTACCGGGCTTACCACGGAGTGCCTCCTTTGAAGTCAAGTCTTGGAGTGGGCCTGCTTACTAACTTCAAAGTCGTTGAACATCGGGTATCTATACTGCCCAGCTCTCCTTCGGTTAAAGTCCCGCACTACTCGCTGACCGAAACAGTCATAAACATTTCATCGACAGTAGTCTCGAATGAAACCCATCCCGAACAGCAACTGATTCACGTGTTCAACGTCCACGCAGTTTACAAAAATTGGACGGGAATGGGAGCGAGAAATATATCGCAGATGCAAATGAACGAAATAGCAAAACGGATTCAAATAGTTCCAACTCGTCAACCATTGGTGCTGCTTGGCGATTTCAACCTAAACCCATTCGAAAAAGAACTGGATGTTTTTTATGAACTAGGGCTAAAGAGTGCTTTGCACCCCGCAAGAAAAGACTTTCACCGTTCTAGTCTGTTGAATCGTCACGCCTTCGTGGACCACATATTCTTCCGCGGGCTTGAACTGGTTAAATCTGAGCTGCTGGAAGAAACGGGCCGTATGTCCGACCACCTACCAATCTTAGCAAGGTTTCGCAGGTCGACGTAGAAGTGGTTTGGAATTTCTTTTAACCAGCACTTGAAAGTTTCGTAAGGAAGCGGTGGTTACGCTGGGTTGAACTTAGAATCTTGTTTCGCGCACAGCCGGGTGTAAATTAACGTGGATTGCCCGTTGAATCGTAGGTAGATATCACCTTGCATGCTCGTTTCAAGAAAACAGTGAAGTGAATGTTAACAAAGCACAAAAAGTCAAAATTCAGTTAACTTTAAAGGTTCAACTAATACAAAAATCAAGACAGAATAACTTGCGGATCTTAACATTCTCAAACCGTATGAGCAGTTAGCCATCAATAGTTGCTTTACTTCGAATAGTACTTTATAAATCTTTTTGAAGAAGTGTTGTGAGAACTTTACAAAAAATGGAAAGATTTGCTACAGTACATATCCCAATCCCTGGAATGTATCGATAAAAATAAAAAACAGAGAAAGCTGTCAAAGGTTATTTTGGAAGCTTGTCATGGAAAGCATGTTACTACGGGTGTTGTGTCTATAAAACAAGGTTGTGCGAAAACAACAGTAGTATGCCGATGTACAACTTCCATTCTGCTAGCTTGGATTGTAAATTTTATCTGAGTTATGTTCGTTTCAGCATCTTGCTCTCATTTTGCTTCAGCTTTGACTGAAAGGTAATTTGATTCGTGCAACGCGACGAGTTTCGATATGCAGCAATGCTCGCAGACCTTTACTCTAAACTTGGTGTGTGAATCGCATTGTACATAAAAATCAAATTGCAACTGAGATTGAAACGTGTTTGTCTATGCAAAACCTTGTTCTAGGGATCCGATTAATCGGGAAACATATGTGTATAAAAGTTATAAAGGGCGAAACCTTGGTAGAAGTCCAAAATAAAAATATCAGTTCTAAATAAGATGTAAATGTAAGAGTTGGTTATTTCTTGACCTCAAATTAAAACTTTGACAGAGTTGTTCCCGCTCAGAACTGTAAACAGCAGTGACTTTGGCGTAGAACGTCGGCGCCAAACGAACGGGTGTCACGCGTTATTACTTCCGCTTTTGTAACCTTCAGCAATCCTAAGCAACTTTGAATTGGAGCGTGGCATCTGCTGGAAGACAAGCTGCTTTGAATCGTCGTTGCTGGCGCTAAAAATACGTTTTTATGGTTTCTCGTAAGGAAGAACCTGTCAAAGCACCTTCCTCAATCAGCCGCAACTTTTCATGCCGTTTTTCTTGCCACAAAGCGTTGAATATAATTTTTATTCTATTTCATCCTACTGTTTGCTATGTGTCCGGACCAGAGCAAATTAGCGGTAGGTCTGAACCTACTGTTCTCGTTGCTTTGGGTTTGCAATAATTTTATCTTTGCAACAAATTTCTGCCTTATGTTTTTAACTCGCAAGAATTTTGCCTTCCAACTGCTGACATTTTTTCTCGATATTGTATTTTTTCGTTCAAGTGGTATTTTGTTCAACCACTTACGCGAAATTAATGATTACTACCGTGTTTCTTTACAATCTTTTTGTGCTCGTAAACAATTCCCGCAATTTATACACCATGCCTCTCGTCACAAAGAATGATAAAAGCTTTACGTTCGTTCTGTTGCTTCTACCCATTCTGTTTAACAAAGCATATCGACCCATCACTGCTGTCTGCGGGACTGCGCGAAGTAATAAAGATTCGAATCGTTTCCTCTAAAGTGTCAAAAACTTTTTGGCCTAACTTTTATTGAAGTTGTGCTAAAACGAAACAGTTTCATCCAGCTTCAACAAAAGACAAACAGATTCCCATAAAAGTGAAAAGTCAAACCTTGCGATTGCAAGAGTTATTGCGTTCTTTTGTAATGTTCACACAGCGCCACATGCTCGTACCTGAATTAGCTCTATGTAAAAATTTTATTCAACAATCAATATATGCCATTTCGCTATTTTTTACCCCTATGTCTATATCGAAGGGAAAACCAATTCTTGACTAAAAACAGTCTCGCTTGCAGGATCTGTGTCTTTCGGAATTCGATAGACAACAAATCGCTCTTGCATGAAACTACTTCATGTTTCTTCATTTTTGTGAATCTATCTTCTTACGTTTTCAAGGTGTATACAAGGATATATTGTAATAAGATAATTTTTTTAAAGACAATTTTGTCTTCAGCAGTATGAGTCTCTAAGCCTGTTCAACAAATTTCCAAGATAAATACATTTTTACAAATATTTTTTATTTGACAGCTTGCGCACTTACATCTAAACGTATTTTGGCATGGTTGTTTGATAAAGCTTTCTCGCGGAAATTTTTTCGATCGTTACTCTTTTTGTGACTCGTTTGCATTTGCGTTTAATTTGCATGTTATCTTTCAGTGGTTAATACACAAATGCTGCGGCATTCGCTATACTGTACCGACAGCATGGTGAAGAAAACTACAGTCTTGACATAGGACATAAATTAACCTGTTGCGTAGTGTTTGTTTTGAAAACGAAAAAGATTGACTTATTGCAACCAGTCATGTGAGTGACTGTTAGTTTTCTGAATGCAAAAACAAAAGATGAAACCAGGTTTCTAGAAAAATTTGCAAATAAAATTTCCTATAGGCTGCTTGGCTGCGGATAATTCTGTTCAATGGCCTGAAAAGGGTAATTTGGTAAAGAAATTGGGTGCTCATGATGCCACCAAAGATTACGATCGGCAGAAAGCACAGCATTAAGACTTGAACTTCTTACAAAAGGATAGAGCTTTTTTCAAATGACCCTTCAAACTCATCCTGCCTGATGCGCATGTCTACTTTACAGCTTTAAGTTCGTTCGTTGCCTTTATTGTCACGCCCTTATCCATCAAGGCTTGCAGAAACGTGCTTGAGTCCAAGTTTGCAGTTCAAAATTTTTCATACCACACCGTCAATCGTAATTTGACCACCTCTGTAAACTATTCATCTCCGGACTGAGCTTAGCAGTCCATAAATTTTGCGTACTTGTCTTTCATCGCCTAAACTACACGCATCATTTGCAGAACTTCGAAGTGCTGTTAAAAGTCAAAAGATGTGTCAGAAGACCGCTGTAAACTTCGATAAAACTATGAGCTCAACGCTAAGGAAATGCCGTGTTGGACTTTGCTTTGCATCTAACATCACAATACGTATTTATGAACATCACTTCAATTAAACGGACCAGCAATACTGAAGTTCTTCGCTGAACACAGTTTTGCAGCAAAGCTTACTGCGATGTTAAGTTGCAGTGCAACAAAACATTCATTGTAAATGAGTATGCAAGGTCTATTCCAAATGCTTGAATTATAACTTCATCGAAAATCAGCTCCGGTTTCTCAGATTTAACTTCTTGGGGCGAAGAGTAGTGAACGCTTCCAATTTCTTGTTAGAGAGGAATTGCCAAAAAAAGGAAATTTTTTCTTGGCTGTAAAAGATACAAATGCCGATTTGAACAAACATTTTTTAACTTTCTTAATATCTGTTTGATGCCACCCACACACCAAAATGCAAATGTCAAAACTAGATCAAAAATTTTGTTAACAGTTGACTGGTTTTTCTTGGGTAAGGATCTGCAGTATGATCAAAACCTACTGAATAACAGACATCTTGATAAACAGTCTGCGCGATTCTCACTCCCTGTTCCGGAATGACCCCGCATACCAGTCAGAATCACTGACTCATGCGAAACGCTGAAACGATCGGTATGTCAAGCGTTATGCGATTTGCAAGGTATTTAAAAATAAAGGTACCGCATCAACACCAAATATCATGGCGTAGTGGTTCGTTGCACAGCTTCGTTGCACAACTGATTGTTCCGATTTACGTGAGGTCTTTCAGTCTAGAAAATTATGATGGCACAGGAAGTTTAAAGCGACATACACGATGTTTTTCCTTATGTTTGAAATATAAAATTTAAGAAATTAATTCTTCTCAATATTGCTGAAAAACCTGTGCCTGAACCTGGATTTACAAAAAGAAACAGGGAGCCATGCTTAAAACACATAACAATTTTTCAGCATAAAGTCTATATTTCAATGTATCCTACGAGTCTGTTGCTATAGCACTGTTAATGTTACTTGAATATGCTTTCAAATTCAAATGCAGGTGAGGCTTTGTAGATCAATTAGAAACTCATCAGGAGATAATATTTGTGTTAAAGAAGGTCATATATAAAATTTGCTTGGCTCTTTCTATTATCTGTCAGAACATGCTGATAGAATATATTGCCTGTGCAAACATAAGCAAACACGTAAGTATAATAGCAGAAAAGTTAAAAATGTTTTTGTCCGAACTTGCAAGTTTTATTGCACAATGTCATAGTTTGGTTGACCTGAATTACTGTTCAAAAAAAGAATCAGGCAGGGGTATCCAGAACTTTTAGCGGTCTCTGGAATCGGGTTGCGTAAAGCTGGTTGAGCTTAATGAGAGCCTATGTGTGATGTGCTTGCGCAACAACAATCCAACGACCACATGATCCCGTAACATTTGATAGGCTGTTTTGCGTTGGCGCTTAATAAGGCGCTGGTCAAAGACTCAGATCTTGAGAATCTTGCAATATTTCGCAAGGGAAGACAATCGGTGTTCCACCTCTCCCTCAAGGCACAGCAAGAAAAATAAACAATTTTCCGGTGGCAATGCTGGCAGAAAAGAGATGAATGTCAAAGGTATACCATGTTTGATATTGCTGACTACTATAGCGTCTTATAACGTTTCCTGTTGTAAAGACGTAAGGTTTTTTTCAAAAGAAAAAATATTTTCATAAATTGAATTCAACGAAATATTACAGCACGATAGTTCTTTTTGGCACGACCTGTTCTTGTTGTGTCTGTGGTGTCTAAGCATTTGTTGACGTTTTTGCTTTAATTAAATTAAAAGGAAAAAGTCGTATTAGATCTTCGTAAATAAGTACTTTTCACAATAGGAAAAGCTTTCTCAATATACCGTGCATTTTCTTCTGAATAGAGAAAACGATCAAATATAACCTGTTTTTCAGCATCACTAACCTTACATTATGAAATCGACGTGTTCATGTCTTTGTAGGTTTAAAATTACCTTCAGACACTCATACTTTTCGTGCATTGATAATTTGCTCTTCTATCCAGTTGGGTCTTTCGAAAATCGTGATTCAAACAAATCAAAATAATTTTCCATCTGCTTATTCTTTTGTTAAGATAATCATTGTTTTTTGTTTATGCAGTGTCAAATGAGGGAAATATTTTGTGATCTCATAGAGAAAAGGTTGTACATCGGACTAACATCAGAGAGAAGATTTTGCCATCAAATAATGAAATGCGGTCTATATCTCTCACTTTATGTTATAGTAAACATTTATTTTCTAACTTTGTAAAACTTGTGAAAACCTGTAGATTGGTAACTTTTGTACACTTTGTAATATTCGTTTTAAAACCAAACGCATGCACACAATCAATACAAGTTGTAAATGTAAAAGTAGCTTTTTTTGGTCGAAGTATCGAATGTTTAATTTCTCGAAAAGTTTTGTCGCAGTCATCGTCACGCAGTTACAATTAGTGTGCGGTGTTCCGTCACCAGCCGCAAGTTCTTGAGCACTTGCGTGCTACATAATTAGTTCGCGCATTTTCAGGTTCACGGTTTGCTTCACACAAAAGAGTTGGCAGGTGTTTCAGTGCTCCAAACGTTTGTTATGAAATTTGAGACCCGCGCGTTAAGCTTTTCTTAATACCTTGGCAGCTTACATTACGGTCGGCAGCGTTCATATTCGACGTTCACAAAAGTGTTGTGCTGTCAGCAATTCTTTTCTAAAATGTATATGATCCACTGCATTGAGTTTGTGTCAACTTTCGTTAAAAGCCTGAAATCTCTCAATGCGCTGAGATCATTGCAAACAGAACAGGAAATTTTACGTCAGTTGCTTTGATAACGTGATTTTAATCCGAATAAGATTGCGCCATCCAGCCAAACGTTAGCTCTGCGTGGTTTGGCCGCGAGCGAATCAATCGCGAAGCTTTGGTGCCAACGTAAAGAGGCTTCACGAAGCTGCTTGTAACATGCCAAAGCAGCACTTCTATACAAAGTCCATTGACAACGTTACTGCACAAGCAAGCGCCTCCAATGATCGTCAATTTTGCGCCAAAATCCCCTTTAAGCTGTTGCCACAGAATGAAGTGCTTTTTGCCAGAAACACCTCGCATGTGTTATTCACATTTGACGTGAATATCTTGAAGTTCTGAAAACCTCAGTAAGAAGCACATCAAGTTTTAAAACCTTACAATAGCAGCCGTCGCTCACCCTTGTACGGGTGCATCATAGAACAAGTAAAGTGACCTGCACACTCTGATGATACGGTATGTACAGAAGGCTGTAGAGTTCTGTCACGCTATGACAACAATGTGACCCACACATGCAAGTGAGGCTTTCTCTTCTGCTTTGGTGCGTTCATAAAACAGTGAAACGATCGTATTCCTGTTTCCGGACGCGGTTGTAGAAAGCACGAACACTTGAAACAACTGACATTTGGGAAAAAATGCATACAGGCACTTGCGAACAGTGGTAACATGAAGCGAATTTAAAATCCCTTTTAATCCAAACCGCATTCATCCTGTTCAAAGTAAGTTGGTGGAAGCCACACTAATGGCGGCTCTGTACAGTTGTGTCTTTTCTTGCTTATGATCTCACCGGGCTGAAACTGTTTGACTTGAAGGCAGGGTTGCGGAGTCGCAGGTAAAACGTCCGACTACGACTCCAACTCCGACCTTTCCAAACTTTCCGACACCGACGCTTGACTCCTCAACATAACATGAACGAAGTTTAGCTGTCAACAATTTCGTAGCAAGTAGCAATCAATGGAAATCGTGGTACACAGCAAGAATTTTCTGTTTCAATAAAAGTTTCAAAAGAAATCGCACCATTTCAACAGGCAAGAGTTAGGATTCCTAACTTACGAGTGCGATGCAAAAAATGATCCAATTGGACTTCCGGAATCGGAGTCGGATAACGAAAATCCAACTCCAACTCCGAGTCAACCCAAAACCCTTCGATTCCTTGCGACTCCGACTCCGTATCCCTGCCTGAAGGTGCCATTATAGCCAACAATCATACCAGTTTTGTAATGAAACAACTTTAGGGCACAGAAATATTTCCGTTGGTCAAGAACCAACTTCAGTTGAACCATTTCAGTTGCAAAGCAGACAAACGTTGTAGGATACTGTGTTTTACCAAAACTGGTTTGAGCGAAAATGCAGACGACCTTGACGTTCCATCTTCAGCTATTTTATTCAAAGTAACAAGAATCTGCCGAAAAGTGAATCTTAAGCACTGTAATACTTTGTTATTTTGCATTCGATTTGGTTTGGTAAAGTGTTGGTAGATTGATGTCCAGCATAGATCGGCGCTTTGTGCTTTCGCGAAAAAATACTACTATTTGTTTCATGATATCACAGATCAAGTATGTACTTTCCACGATGGGTGTAAGCAAGGAAGCGATCAGCAAATTTTTAATAGGAAATCGATTTCACATAAAATTACGCATCCTCGGTCCTGAAAATTGCAAGCAAAGCTTACGGGTGAAAAGTTGAAAGGCTGAAGTAACAGCAGAGAAAAAACAAACTCAAGA
>JGI24022J15233_10006047_pt1 | contig 13019 bp, 5 predicted proteins | sample Ectturendosymbi2_FD_15233 | JGI IMG/M metagenome (IMG submission 15233)
CAGGCCACCAAATTTAAAGCCAAAATATTGACAGGAAAATCTTAATCAAAAAATCCACTAGGTGGCCAGTTATTTTCTCGATCTATGTTTGGCCATAACTCACCAAACCCTTAGGTTAGTAGGCTATTCAAAGTCTCTGAAGCTTCAGAATGGCTCCTGGACCATTTTAGACACAAACCAAGTCACTAACCCCTGTATTTGTTTCTCTGGAATTTCCCAGAAAACTCATCCAGAAGTCAATCTACCCAACCTACACTTCTTTTCCCCTAATTTCCACCCCAAAACGACCCGATCCGACTTTATTGACAGGATTCTGTTTTTGGGTATTCCGGCGGTTGGCGAAGCGCAAAAACCGGATTGGAAAGGCTAAACCGTATGCGAGGAACGAGTTTTTTATTTTCTCTGAAAATTTCCAAAAAATCACCACGTCAAATATACAAATATAGATTTTTCTCAAAAATTTCAAATATAAAGGTATATTTATGTTAATTTTATTGGATTTCGTGCTACAGTATTTTCCGCATCCAGGGATGTTTTCAATGGCTCTCTAGCCCAATCCGTTCAGATGCTATGGCTGATCATACTCCAAATCCTAGACTGCAGCCGCAGCGGGCCTGAGAGGGCAGAACCCTTCTCTATTTACGCTTTGCAACAGAAACAGATAGTTTTGTTTAAGTCTCCACTAAGNCTTCCAACAAAAGTGTATTAAATATNAACCAAATTTTTCATATATACCAAATCAAATATTTCTATACCAAGCACTTTGATTCACCAANGAGCAACACTGGTGTTCAGGAAATAAACTGCAAATTACACGTTTTATGGATTGATTACAAACAATGATCATTAAGCGTCAATAACTATCTTTTGACTAAGTACATAACTTCATTCTGAACGGTTAGTGCAAACTTCGTTACTAGGTGCGTACTCGGCTAATCGCAAGAATTACCCACCCAAAGTGTCAGATCCCATACCTGAGGTAAGTATCCGGCGTGCAATCGGCGACTAACACTTGTCATGGATCTAATACAGTTGTTCCCAAAACGTGGGTAAATTACCCTCGAGGATAATATGCGATTCTTCTTAGGGTAATGAAAACTATTTCGGTACAAGTATACTGATTGCATTATTTGTACCACCCAGAATATTTAGGGTAATAAGACATAATCGCTACCTTGATTCNGGTAACGGCTCGAACAAGTCTGGGAACTAATGATCTGATATAAACTTGCCGGAGTGACGNAGGCAAATATACTCTATGTTGAGTGACCCAAGAGTGAAATGAAGCACTGCCATCGTTATTTTAGGGCCTTNACTCCCCCTTTTGTAGATTAGCCCCATTCCTGCTAACCCATTTGTGTGTACTTTGTAGTGCGTAGTCTTTGTAGTTCACAAAAACATAAAGGGCGGAAATGCATCAAGTTGCATTTTTGTACAAACATTACTTACTGTCAGAATACGAAGGTTGGACGAACGCGACGAAGACTATCAGTCAGCTCTCGCACGACTGCAGGAAAAATCTTCGCTCTCTGGCTTCTCTCCGAACATGGTGCAAAACATGATAAGACTAGTATCTACCTGGAAAATCAAGCTTCACCCACCTAGAGTAAAAAACAATGGCAATAAAATGGTTTGGGCAACATCATCGCCTTCGTTATTGCAACGTAGCCAAAAGGACAAGAACCTGAAATCAGAATCAATGATTGCTCACAAACTACCAGCATCAATTGGTTCCCACATCACAAATTGACAAACCCTGGCGCACAGAAATATTGTGACTGCAGAGACTGGTTCAACTGCACCATGTGGTCACTGTGCACAGTGTGGTGATTGTGGTTGCCACAGAACATCGATGGTGAACAATAAGTTTTAAAAACACCGAGTAACACTTTTCAACTTAAACAGAAANTGCACCAATGCAGCATTTATGTAGCCACTTCCACTGTTTGTAATTAGCAATTTGTCGGTTAGACCTTAACTAAATTCTNCACTACGTTGAAATGCCTCGTGNTACTTGGAATTCTTTTGACGCTACTGCTGATGTAGCTGTCGTGATTGGTTGCGGTGTTGGTTTGTCAGTGGATAGCGACTCCACAGAGATCCCTACCACAACAGTTGAGGGGCCAACCTAGTTGTTGCAGGAGCACAGGCCAGTCTCCTGACTAAGTAATCCTATGTCTTGAAGCTGCCAAGCCAAAGGAGGGCGAACTAAAGGCTCTCACCACTTCGTCCGGTATTAACTCTTCAGTAGTACTCTAAGTTGCTCTTTTGATTTTATTCAGATATACAAAAAAACTTCAACACACTTGAGCGTGAAGTCAGAACCATGTGCTTCGGAAGGATTTTTTCCAAGGTGGGCCACTATAGGATTTTTCCAAAATTTTTCTAGGCGGGCCAAAAGTGGTGAAATTTGTTTTTTCCCACTCGACACTAAGAAAACAATCTTTTTTTGATAAAATTTTCAAAAACCAGGGTGGGGCCCTGCCCTCTCTTCCGACGCCCATGGTCAGAAGAACGTAACATTGAAACGGTTCGATGTAGACCGACGACGAACAAAAACGGTGGGCGTTTGCATGCGCCACAGGAAACAGCGACGAACTGTGGTTAGGTAGAATTGCAAGTTATGGTGTCAACTATTGGATCAACTACTGTTCGCAAAAAAGTGAGTTGCGTTGAATCACAAATCGAATACTACCGGGAATTACGCAGTAAGAATNCACNAAACAATAAAGCATTAACGTATCCACTATACGGATATTAATAAAACAGATTTTTTGACACATTTATATAAATAACATGATTTGACGGAAAAACCTCTCATTTCGCAATGTTTTGAAGTTAGAACAATCCAAAGCTAGCTATCTCGAAGAGTGCGAGAATAAATGTTTTCACAAAATCGACGCCGAAATTAATGTTGAAAAAAGGATTCTGTTCCACATCAAGCAGTTGTGTTTTTGCTCATTGCCGTTCTTTTTGATGCGTGATTTCTTGCTCTGCGTTGTGACTTTGGTATTTTCTTAATTAAATATTTGCTGGAAGGATGTCACATGCTTTCCAATTCCTGGAGCTGACACCATGCTGCACTTCATCGCTGGTGACAGTTCGGCACTATGCAGTGTGCAGTAAGGTATACGTTTAGAACACTTTGCATGATTGCATGCCGACTTGTAACTCTTCAGTTTTTCAGTGACTTACTGTTTTAATTCATTGCCTTGCAGACTTTACCGTTTTGACCTTATGTTTTGTGTAACTGGCGATGCTCCTGTGATCGAAATTAACATTCCTGTTTTAACAAACTGTGGCCAGATTTTTTAGAAGACTTCTGTGAGCATTTATGTGCAATACTTTGATATGGAGCAATTATCGCCACAGCAGATATGATCGAGCCTTTCCGGTGATCAGGCAGATTCTGATGGAACTCAGTACAACGCTAGAGTAACAAAGCATATTAGTTACTCTATATTAGAAAAACGACAACTCTATCTTCTATCATGCGTCGCAAGCAGTATGCATTCCGGCCAGAGTATCTGATACGTACTGCATGTATAAACGCAATATCTAGTTATTCAGTGCATACCCATTCCAAAAATTATTTTGCGATAAACACATGCAGGGACGGATTTAGGGAGCGCGGGTCCTAGGCTATCTTAGTTTTTAGGACCCACGCAAGTGTGATCAATTTGGCCGTTTGTCTGAAAAGCGCGAAAGTATGCCCCTCGTAGGTGTTGTTCCCCCTCAAAAATCTATCTTTTTTGTTCATTCTTTGGTTCTACAATTGCCTTAGATCTTCAACAGAAATTAAAGCCTTTATTACATTTTTCAAAGAAAAAATGGCAATGCGATCTTTTTTTTGAATTTATAGCTTTTTCATGTAGTTCAGGGTTGCCTTCGTTAAATTTCCGTGATTTCTAGCGTTTTTTATAGGTTTATTTTTCGAGTATATACATTTTCATGCAGGACAGTGTTGCCGCCTTCGAATATATCGTCTAGTTGTCGAACTGATTAGCTGTCCGTAAACGCCTTTGTTAACCACATATTTTAAGGACCAAAAAACACAATGCATTCAATGGACACAGAGCTTATTTATGCCGTTTTAAAGTTGCCATTTTCCAAGCAATACAAAATATAACGTTTTAATCATTTATGCTATAGGCGAGGGTCCCCAACGTTTCTCTGACGATGAACCCCTTCAGCATTTCCACAGATGAGCCGCATGTACCAATAAAATTTCTGATGGCAAAAAAGCTTAGCAAACTTACAAAAATCAACTAATTTTTAATAGAACTTTTAGAACCTCTGAAGGTATTGATTTTTAAAAATATTATGCACTGATATGTGCATAAATATCTGGAAATAAATAATACCTAAATATGTTTTTCCCTTCTGTTGCTGACCTTAAATGTACCCCTTCAAATAGGAAAATGTACTCCTAGAGGTAACATGTACCCCAGGTTGCGAACCCTGCTATACGCTGGTGGTAAACAGCATGAAGAACAGTTTTGCACAGGAAAGTATTGTGACGACACCCCCAGCTACCCATATGAAGTAAGCCCAATGTTGGAACATTTTTCTGAGTGAAACGCACGAGAACGTGTTCTAGCAGATTTAATAGAGTTCAATTACAATATCTGTTTACGGGCAATCTAGTTGGAAATAACCAAACATAGGATATAAATACAATACTGACAATACTGCTTTTCATCGAAGTTCTGCAGTGTCTGGGGGTCTTGCGTTGTTACAAGCTTTTTGTCAGTGGAAGATTGAACATCAAGTAGGTACTGCTCTTTCTTTTTCGTTCTTTTTTTGTAACCACTTTCATACAGACGGTCTGCATCTCTCTCGCACCCAGCCGTGTTCCTCAATATCAAGTTTTTCGCACAACACATTCTTGCTTGTTATTCAATCTTCCGCTGACAAAAAGCTTGAAACAACGCAAGACCACCAGACTTTGCATAATTCCGATGAAAAGCAGTATGGCCAGTCTTATATAACAGGGTTGGGCAATTAATTTGGCTCGTAGGACATTTTCAGAAGGTCGCGTTTAGCGGAGGGCCATAACTTCTAATTCAATGGTAAAACAAATAAATAAAAGCATTTTGATGGTACACACATAAGGTTTTAATAAATTGTGCCTGTGCGAATGCACTTTATCCAGCGCAAGCAGTTCAATGTGATAAAATCTAACTTCACACAATTCAGATTTAAAGATTTTTGCTGAACGCGTATGCGGGCCACTGAAAATGCTGTGGCGGACCACATGTGGCCCGTGGGCCGCTAACTGCCCACCCTGTTATATTGCGTAACAAAAATATTATCGTGTTGTTACTGTACTGATAAGTGTCTAGAGCAGACATTTGCATTTTCGCTCGTTTCAAACTAAATTGTGAAGTTATGCCTCTGCGCAGTTTCCCCATTTTTGAGTTGTTAATCAGTCGTCATAAGAAGGAGTTGCGCAGGGCTCCAAAATCGCGGGGCCTTAGGCCATGACCTATTTGGCCTATGCGTAAATCCGTCACTGAACACATGCTTTTTCAACACTAGTTTTGACTTATTTCCAATGTCTATATTTTCCACTTTACTGAATAATAGATTTTGGTAGCGGCATACAACCAAGCTGTTACTCAGGGCATTACCAGACATCTCCACGCCTCTGGGGCGGCAAATTCACATAAAAAGCAACACTAGCAGCAATGCACAAATGGGGTTCGGCTTCCTCTGTTGCCTGTGAGTGTGGTGCAGAAGAACAAACCGTCGACCATGTGGTCTTCCAATGTCCAATCCATCAAACTCCCCATGGACTGCACGGCGCGAGGGTTCTGGATGATGACGCAATCGAATGGCTGCTCAACACCTGCCACGAGGTCTAGTGCAGCCTAGCAGTGGATAGCAACAGCTCGCTGAAACGAAGAACAAGACTAGAAGCAACAAACAGCCATAATTTACGTAAGTTTATCCCNACCACTCAAACTTCTCAACACGCTATCTGGTCTTAGAACGAAGATTGATACGAAGCACGTGACCAACNGTATTGCGCCACAGTGCCACCTACATCTGGGCTGAATGACAAGAAACTGTACAATTTGTTTGCAATACAAGTCACCAAGCCTTGTTGAAGTTAAGACTTTCCAGCAAGATTTTTTAAAGTTGCACTGCAGCTTTGAAACTTAGACAACTTAAAAACTCTTCTTAAGACATCTCTGATGTTTTACTTGTCCCACAACACGTTATCATATGATCTACATGGGAAGCGTTAAGAGATATTCTGCGAGGTTAGTGTTTGGTAGAACTGATATGTGATTTCTATGTATTTTATTGTACAAACCTTTCAGTGAATAGGATGTGAAGCTCTATGGTAGCCTTCTTGGGATTTTGAAATAAGTTTGCGAGATCCGTGACATGTGTTTTACCATGACATAGCGAAAAGGCATCCCTAGTCTGCCCCTCGAATGAAAATTTCTGGCTCTGCCCCTGCTTAGCGGCCTTCAGAAACACTATCAGCAATCTCCTTTGAAGTCGAGACCTCAGGTTGGTAACCGCTGGTAAAGACTAAGGAGCACGTTATTCGAAAACGTAACAGCCCTCTCAAATGGTGCTTGGAATACGTTATGAAATTGCAATTCTCTAATCCTTTCAAGCTCAATCTTAGAGACACTAGAAGGGGAAGTGAAATATGACTGTTTATAAAAAAATTCTGTTACGACGTTGGTCACGAAGTAGCAAATTCTCGTTAGATATAACGAAAAGTAAATGAAACTTTCAGAGACTTTTTCAGTTTTGAGGTGAAGTGATGTGCACGAAAAATTGCTGGAAACATCTTGCATACAAAACGTTGTGTTAAAAAAGTGGCAACAGAATAGTTCCAGGACAGCTGCCAACCGGACAATCGCCAACTGGACAAATACCAACTAAGACCAGTGGCGTAGCCAGCCCAGAAATTTCGGGGGGGCAAAAATTATTGGGGGACCAAAATGTTTGATTTTAGCCGAATAACCCTATTTTGTTTGGAAAGAAAACTCTCAAGGCACAAAATAGCCACATTTTCCAAATATTTGGGTGGGGAATGGCCCCTTTTCCCCCCCTGGCTACAGCTGTGACTGAGACAACTGCCAAGTGCCAATTAGCACAATTTCCCACTGGAACAACTACCAACCAGAAAATTTTCCTTGCCCCGCAAAAAATTGTCACACATTTTTTCTCTGAGCAATTGTGATTATTTAAACAAAACATAGTACATAGTCCAAAATTTCTGGTGCGGAAAAATGCAAAAAAGTATGTCTTTTCAAAAGCAGTTACGCTGTTTGAATATGTTTCTGCTATTATTAGGTTAGACTCCTAAGCTTATAGTTATTAAGCACTGATGTAGTAACCTTCAGCAGCTGAAGTCACAAACCTGGTAAGGCATGAAATAGAACAGTCGCGCAGGTTTCGCATACTCGTTTAAAAGAAGACATGTACTGTACTGATTAGAGAAACCATTTACAACTACGCTTCGCAGAGGCTGTTTTCGGTTGGCAATTGTCCAGTTGGCATTTGTCCTGATGCCAAAAACAGCGAATTGAACAACATTTTAAAACAGTTCATCATATGCCAAAAACACAAAAACGTAGATGATGGGTTTCAGTACCTTGCGGATATATTTGATGGTTTGTTCTGATATGAACAAACATCTGTACATTCAATGACTACCTTTACTTTTTTTCAGGATTTCAAAATGATTAATGTTTGGGATGGACAGATAAACATTATATTAACTCAGGTATGCAACCAACTTTGTGATTGTCCACTTGGTTTGCCGAAATACAGGCCAACCTTAAAATAAGGCTATTTCGATCAAAATAGGTTGGATCACATTGACAAGCCTATCTCTAAACATTAGCAATATTGAACGGCAAAAAGTGTTGTCATTGTTTTTCAAAACAAGTTTACGTTTTAGCATGGGTGAAACGAGGCTGATAGAAATTTTTGAGTAACGGTCCTTAAATTTTTATAGTTATTGAAATTTTCTATGTAAATTTCTCAAACGTATGGATTTCAGGGCCTTTTCCCTTAAATATGATTTTGCGAAAATAATAGAAAACCTTGTTTGTGTTTGATAAATTTTGAATTATATAAACGTTCAGATTATTACTCAACGTTTAATTTTTGTCAAGATTATTTGATTTTCAAAAACTTGCAATTTTGGCACTTGCTCATTGGCGACGCTATATCTGCAGTGTTTTTGCTCACGCGAAAAACGACATTATTAATAATAAAGAATGAAACTTAGGAAGATGACTAAGTCTTTTAAAACCATTAAGCAGCTGAAATAAAAAACATGAAAATGACCAGTTGAGCGATTACAGTGAAGCATTTATCAGTCAATTCTACGCTCCCATTGATTTTCAACAACATTAAAATATAGATAAAAAATCGTTCAATTTGAATATATACCGATTCTTGAGCAGGTGCTCATGCCTGAAAATCTTAACGTGTTTGGGTGATTATTTCAGTCTTTTCTATGGGACTAAGTATGAATTAAGTAATTCTAAGGTTTTACGGTTAAAGTTAAATTTGAATTAAAACGATTTTTTGTTTATAGGATTCGTGACCAATGAATGAACCAACAAAAAGTGATAAAAAATTTAAATAAATCTATGTTTGATTTCAACATTCATTGAGTACTTTTGACCAATTTTTCATCTTGGGAAGGAAATTACCGTTCTACATTTTGCTAAGAGTCTGTTTCCCAGTTTGTTATGAAGTTATAGGCAAAAATAATTGATGTGTCAAAATTGAGTTTTGTTTCACTGCAGTAAACTTTTGTAACAAACGAACGCACAAATGTGACTACAATGGCAAATCACATTGGCTCATTGCGCAATGCGTCTGTCAAGGACAAAAAGCCCGCTACAAATACAAAAGCGGTGCTTTCCTGAAAGGCAGTCAACAACAGGACATGACGAAAACCCACGTTCGTCACACCTTGCATCGATCAGTGTGAGATGTATAAGTTGTTTTGCTGAGAGTCAAAAGCTGTTTTACTGTTTTTCATCCGGAAATGACGCATCGGGCAGTTTGCTTTTTTTATAAGACGTGCTGAAACAGCGTAAAAGCCAAACGGCATACCTGATATTGAGCAAAAGAGGACGTGAGCTGGGAAGCTACGCCTTGCTTTTCCAGATAACGAGGAACGACTAGCGCTCTGATTAAACATTTTATCAAGGCTAAAATTGAGTAATCAGCCAAGTTGTTTCAACGTGCAACTGATAATTCCTGTTTTTGTGTTGTAATTGAACTGACATTTACTTGGAAACTCTTATAAGTCAGCCGAGTTGTATTTTTTACTGAATTACAAACATACAAGCATATTTGATTGATTTCTTCGATTACAGTATTCACACATTTAGTGTAGCCATATTATCTACATAACAATGCGTTGTTTGTGACACGCTACTTCAAAAGGTGGTTAAAGAAAGACTTGAGAAGCAAATATTGCTACAAACACAAATATTTTACAGCATTAAACGGAATTTTTACAATTTTTGAAAGGTTCAATGCAGTCATAATCAGACAAGGTAGCAGCCAATTCTGCAATTAAATTTTTTCTGAGCAAACGCGATTGACACCGACATGTTTTGCAAAGGCATGGATGTGACAGTTCTGGAAACGTGCGCTCTTTACGCCAAGAAGCTTCCTCATCGATCACTTGCGGTTCAACGGAAATTCTGTCGTTTAAGTCAGTTTGAAAAAGGCAGTTAACAGCCACCCGACAATAGACTTCCATAGAGTTGGGTTAGAAATGTGCAGTAAGATACCGTGAGCGTGCAAAACGTGATGAATTTGTAAGTCACAACATAGCTAAAGATTAATTTTGTTTGTTGAGAACCATGATTCAAGATACACTAATTCAAGATTAACAAATTTTTGTTAGAGAAAGTGGATGGGTTAAATGCAATGAAAAGTACCTTTTAAAAGTTTCGTGACGTTCATTTGTATGCTGTATGCAAGAAAAGTAAAAATTGAAACTGGCCAAAACGGAATTCAAACTTTTTATGATAAAAGTATTGTTGATAGATCATAATAATGCTTTTTTGCTGCATTTTTCATAACCTCATTCAAGACTCCATCATTTGCGGACAACAGATATTTTATTTGTATGCTTTAAGATAAACCTGTTCCACGGAAAGCGTAGGCATGAGGTACAAATAAACCGCGTTGTAATTTCAACCTACTGTTTTTCGCCGAAATAGGTAGGCTATATCAAAACTTTGATGGAAAGTTGCAGAAAATGCTTTTTAACATGTTTACGAATGATTTTAGTTACTTTATCATCATTATCATTGCATCTGAGTGTTTGATGCACGTGTGAGAACAATTGGCTCGCTTTTCACGTTAGCAATGCAGTCACTGTTGTGGCCACGTTTTTCGATGGTGTTGGTTAGTTTGACATGTTTATAGACGAAGTAAATTTTATCATTTTGATTTAGAACAGGTGCATTATTTCTATCGTTTATCAGTGAAGTAAGTGAACTGAGCCTCAGCCAGAAATATTGTATTAAACAACCATACTTTAGATCACGGGTTGGGGAACCTATTTATTATCACTGGCCGAACGAATTGTGCAATATCGCTGACGGGCCGCAAAATTCATTAATTTTATCCTCCTAAAATTCTACCTTTATTTAACTATGAGGAAGAGCGACTTCTCTTGACTTATTCTCTATATATTGCTATTGAAAAAACCTGCTTATTATGGAGTTTTGCTTCGACTCGTTGCTGTATCCTCTAACTTGGGTAACGAAAATTTTGATGCGGGCCACTTCCAGTGTTCACGCGGGCCGCAGGTTTCCCGCTCCTGTTCCAAGCATCTAAAATTGAGATGCCTGGAAGTGGTTCGACATAGCATTGAAAGCTCAGTTTTTGCAGGTCACGTTATATCTCAACCTGTGGTCACCATAACCAAAACAAAATTGTTTAAAAAAGGAATACTTAGCCTGTTATTTTGATTTAAATATTTTGTGTAGAAATATCGTTCAAACATATTGCAAAAAATGAAAAATAGTTTACGACAATTTTGATCGAAATAGGTTGCAGATAAAGTTTAATACACAAAATGTTCTTTTTTATCATTTTTTTTCTTACTTTTGGACGTTTGTGTGCTAAAAGATTATTCTTTTTACCCGAATGTTAAAACTTGTTTCAGGTTAAGAATAAATATCAAAAGCAAACAAACATTTGCCAACGAGTTGCTCGCTTCAGGGTAGTTACCGTAAATAAGTATGGAGGACACTGGATTCGTTGTCCTGGAAACTATTGTGCTTGTTTCGAGCTGCTACTTCCTTATTATTTTCTTAATATCAATCGTCAAAAGGTAATGGTGTCTAAACAGTGTCCGGATCACGTTTTCGTCAACTTTTGTTGGTTTTCCGCTTTAACAAATGCAGAAGGCAACAAGTAATGAAGAAGTGCTATTTGTATTTTACTGTAAAAATGTCACCCCTGTCTGCAGCCCTACTCTTTCATACACAGGAGGAAATCCCATGATAGCATAGAAAAACGCTGCATACTTTCATTCACACTTCTCTAAGGTTTGGGAATATACGCAGTTAAGAATACGCAAACAATCTTTGGAATGCACATGATGAAACCAAGCGCAAAATAAATATTTTTAAGAGTTTATTTATTTATTTGTTAATGAACTTTTGTCATTGTTGAAAAACTATTAAAAATTTACGTTGAGAGAACTTGCGTTAGTTCACTCTTTACTGTAAAACATTCCATAAATAACAATATACAAAAGCAATCGAACTCAACAGTTCAATTAGATTCGTTGCATTAAAAATATAAAATCTCTTATCCACTGTAAATTCCACCTTATTGGCAAAATTTGCCAATTTCTTGAAATATTTATTTTGGCAGAAATTGTAGGTATAGGTACAATCCTAAAGTGCGTTTACTGGTGTTGCAGCTTACACAATAGCAACTAACAAGTTGTACTTTGGACAAGGTGGATTTTCATTGTAGATAACAATTACTAGTTTTGTTGTTTAACATCAAACATAATTTTCATCGTAGGTATAAGAGCCGAAAAGACGGACAATCTGAAGATCACCACAAGTGCATTCGTCTTGCAATGGATATTTTCCTGGTTATTTATTATATCCTAGGATTTGCATCTTTCAGCGTGAACTTTGTCGGCATGCTTGCTCCACAAGTATTGGGAAGCTGCGTGAAGTCGGCCATGGCTTACGAAATAATACATGCTACTGGTAAGCACAACAATGCATTGTACTAGTAGGTCTGTGCACCGTACTTCAAGAGGAAACATTTAAAAATCAACCCAGAAAAATATTACTTCGACAGCACCAACTAGGGTGCTAATTGCGGCAATTAAGTAACGCGGAAATGTTGATGGTGTTTCAGTTTAAGTTCACAGCTGTGAAATAATCCTAGCCGTTGTGCAAAAACAATTTTTAGAAAGGTAAAGAGGCAAATAAATGTGCATTTATTTAAAGAAAAGCAACGAGAACACTAAATGTTTGTTTTCCATCTTGAGATTGCTATGAATATGACAAATGCCCAACACTTTTTCCAAAAGTCATCACATTAAGAAAGAGAGCAAATGATTTACATTAAACTGCGGAATAGTGACTGGGTCCTTTTTTGCCACAGCCCCATTGGCGATCAACCAAATTGTTTTGCTCTTTTTGCAATCGTTAGTTTAATTTGTTTTGCGCTTTATTTCATGATTGTGAAATACTTCTGCACAACTTGTGAAGCTTTGTACACCACAGTGCGCATGGTTCCTCAAGCGGCTGGCTTTTGCAGAAGTGGGAGAATTGACCTCCTCTTGGAACAAAAATATGAACTCCTACAGAGCAACAGTCGTCTGCTTGGATGCGTAAGGGTTATGGAAACCCGGGCAGAGTGTCATTTTAGCTGGGTTTACATTTTCTCTGCCACGCTCAGCTCCTTGCGGAACTGAGCAAACAACAATAGATACCGGTTGCGACCCAGCACTCCCGCGCAACTGTGTTGAT
>JGI24022J15233_10006050_pt1 | contig 13015 bp, 8 predicted proteins | sample Ectturendosymbi2_FD_15233 | JGI IMG/M metagenome (IMG submission 15233)
AGATAGTACATATTTTGAGTCTATGTTAAAGTAATTTTATTAATTAGATTAGAACTCTCAACATTTTATTCTACATGTTTTGCTTGAAACTGCATTTTTATACAACCGGAAATGACTATTGTTATCTTCATGTTGTGCTGGCTAATGTAGAAAGTTTTCGATAAAGTTTTCAAAGTGATTATACTTGGACGTAGTAATATATGTGGCCCCCAGAAGCAATACAGACAGTTTTCAATGTGGCCCTCTGTAAAAAAAGTTTGCCCACCCTTGCACTAAAGAGTCAATTAATGCATCCATTAAAGATGCGTGGATTTTTGCCTAGTTTCTTAAAAAAACAAATGGATGAATTGCTACATGAAATATTTTCACTTGCACCCAAAATGTATGGAGACCACCTGATGATGTCAGACTGTTGATTTTAGCAGTAATTAATGTCTGAATTGTGATAATTATATCCTTAATTAAACGTCTTTGAAATACATCTTTATTTATCTACAAGTTATAAAAAATGCCAATTCCACTCCAAACCTTGGCCCAGTATTTTGATGAATAAACCATCTTCATAAGCCAAAGTGTGAAAAACTTTGAAGTTGGCTTTATTGAATTGAAATTAGGGGCTGAGGTTGCATTGCATCACATGACATGAGATACTGTTTGGCTAGTGAATGAAATACCTATATGGCTGTTGTTTTCAAGTCATAGACTGAATTTTTTCTTGAAATGACAAAAAAAATTAAGTCATTTTGGTCAGAATGTCTGAAAATATAGGTTGAGCACTGTTACAGCAAGTTTTAATACAGCTATGTCCATTGTCCAACATGTGGGCTGGCAGCCCAGTCAAAGGTTTTGTGCTGCCCAGTTTAGGTTTCTGTTGCAGTAAAAGTATCCTACATACTGAAAACCAGTCCTTATTTTGATAATCTTGAATTTGACATTTTTGATGCAGGTGGTCCACAGTGCCACTATCACGTCTGTTACCATTGCAGTTAGGATTCGAACCCTTTTAGTGTGTTAGGTTTAGCTAAATTTCGTTTGCTAAAATCTCAGTAAAGCATTGAAAGTGTGGCCCTCATTAACACTGTGACGTCTGGGACTGTGAGAGGATTTTGCGCCAAAAAATGGATTGCACGTGGCTTTGCACAAGTGTAACTCTGCTGCCAAAAGCAGCAGAGAGCTGTTCAAAGGCTCAAAAGACTGGGCAAATCTTCTAGTCTGCACTCAAAACAAATTATTAGCTTGGGGTGTGCAGATTTTTTGTGAGCGACGTCATAAGTGGAGTACTTTTAGACCACCTTGGCCCACTTCACCTGGCCCTGGACCCAAACCGTTAGATGGTAGTATTTCGCTAAAATTTTTATTGGAAACTAGGCTACAACCGAGTCTTTTGATACTTTGGATGACCTGCTGGGGTTTCGGGTTCAAAAGTTATGATCTAAAGTAGTAAAAATAATTGATTAACCCACTAATTAGATAAGTAATTAATTTGTTGATTTTAGATCAGTGGTTCTTAACCTTTTTGTATCATTTACCCTTTAACAAAATCAAAAAATTTATTTTACCCCCAACAACGTTTGGTGCGTCAATTCATACCCAACTTTAGGGTAAAGCTTGTATGAAACTTTGTCAGTTTCTGAGATGAAACTTTAATAAAATGCTCTTACAAGCAAGCATGAATATTTTTAAGTAGTGATTTGCTGCGGTTGTTGAAATTCTGAAAACAGTTTCATACGAACCGGCATATCACTGAGTCAAGGGGCAAAACGTTAGGAATAAGGAATATACAGCCAGCCATGTTTGATTTTTCTTCTGTGGAAAAATGACAATTTTAACCAGTCAGTCACTCAGTGATATTTTTGTGCTTATTTTCTACGCATAATGTCTGATATTTTGGGAACAGTAGTTGAAAGAGTTACTGTCATGTCATATTTGGGAATCAATTGAGATCGATTTTTTATTTTATCGTCATCAATGAGGAGAGCCTTGCCTCACACAGATAAGTATTTTGAAAAGGTATACTAACTTCAAATGCAGGCTTCGACAGCATTGAAAACTCTTCGCCCAATCCACACCAAAATTTAGAAAAGTAACAGTTACAAGATATGAATTTGGAATAAAGTATTGATTAACACTGAGGATCAATCAATTCATCTTTAAAAGGCAATCTGAAAAGACATGCCCGTACCCTGGTAAAATTCACACATTCAGCTAGGTATTTCATAACTATTTTAAAGTAATCTGGAAAGGCTTAACTTGCAAGTGCATGTCGATGAAGAGCACAAGGAGTAGAAATGACGTGCAGTGCCTGTTTGCTCACAAGAGTTGTAAAATCTGACTTCACGGAGCGTAGGAGTGCTGTCTGCATAGCGAGCAAATGTGATTGCACGAGTTGATTTTGTTGATAGAAGTTATTCATTTCTTCCTGATCATCAGCAGGCCTGTAACCAGGGAAGAGCAGGGGGGAGCCTCGCCTGCAAAATTTTTTGCCCCCTTGAAAAAATGTGTTAGACATTTTTTAAAACTATTGGACACAGTTTAAAAAATTTAGGGCCTTCTTAGAAAACTCTTTGCCCCTCCTGGTGTCCTAAGCTGGTTACGGGCCTGATCATCAGTCACTTCGCTATTCGTCTCTAGACTTACGCACATCAAGAATTCTTCTTTCAATTGCACGTATAGTATGTATTGCTGGTAAACCAAGAAATACGTGCAGTTCGACACGTCAGTTGACCCACCTAGCGAAAGGGGCCTCTTGCTTTATTACTTCAAATTTCATCTGCTACATGATCTAAAATATCACAAGACATAATACTTGTACGACAACATACTGTTTGTTAAATAATCTTTCTAAAGTTTCTTTTTTGTTCTTTTCCACAAACAAATTCCACCATATTAATAGTGTACGGTTTGATAAGTCATTCCCAAATTGCATGTGGTTTCTTTCGCTTTTTTATTGTAAAAGCAACGCATAAGGATGCTTCCAATCCTATCGTGTCTTCAGAAGCGAACCCTGATATAGGCAGAGTTCCTACAGCACGAAATCGAGAGCAGTTGTTCTGCAAAGACATGTGGTTTCATATACATGTGTGGGATGGCATGAAGCAGAATGAGTTTACAAAATTGACGGCTTCGTGGAACCATCACCAAGCGCTTTGGAACAAAAGATATCTTGAGGTTTTTTAATATCATCTCTTGTGATGAATTCTACCCGAAATCCACGTATGGTTCTAGTTGAGTTATCTTCTTCAACATTTTAACTGAGAATGTTGAAATGTGCAATTGTTAACTCATGAATAACTCATTCACTGAAAAGACCTCCATTGTGTTGGTTGTCCACTGACACTGTCTCAGTCTACAGTGGCGCAGCCAGCCCGAAAATTTGGGGGGCAAAAAATTTTGGGGGATAAAAATGTATGATTTTAGGCGAATAACACTATTTTGTTTAGAAAAATGCCTTTCAAAGCACAAAATGACTATATTTTCCAAACGTTTGTGGGGGCCATGGCGCCTTTGGTCCCCTCCCTGGCTACAGCTATGCCAGTCTACAGCATGCTGTGAAAAGAAAGAGGAAAATGGCACTGCAGTCTGAGCATTGTTTGTGAAACCAGTGAAACTTATTGCACAATAGAGGATGTTTCAATTCTGGCAGGGTTACAATGTCTCTGTTACGTACAAAGTCCAAATGAACTCATGAACAGGAACACTCTTGCGAGTATGAGCTGATCATCAATTGAATCTGGTAGTCTACATGTGCAAAATGAACCAAAAACAGAAAATTTATAAGTGTACAAAACTCTGAATCATAAGCCAAATTGCAACATCTCCAGTTTGTGTGATATATCCGTATTAAACCTATTTCGTAACAATGTTCTGTGACGCCTGGTATGGAGCCTCCCACCAATCTACGAACAAAACAATGTCGGGTGTATTTTTATGTTTCGTTCTGCAACTAACTAGCCTAAAAATCTAGTTTATAACATTTTTTAAATTTATAAATGTTCACGTTTATTATAAGTTATGATTCAGTAAATTATCCCTCGGAAGGTGAAATTTACCCCAGGTTAAGAAGCACTGTTTTAGATCATAACTTTTGAACCAGAAATGCTAGAAAGTCGATCAAAAGACTAGGACANGAGCCTAGTTTCCAATTAAAATTTCAGCGAAATGCTTTGGCCTANCAGTGNGGCCCTAGGCCAGGTAACATGAGCCAAAATAGCCCGAAGACTACTTCACTTATGATGTCACTCACAAAAAATCTGCATTCTCCAACCAAAAAGTTTTTTTGAGTGCAGACTAGAAGACCTGAATCTTTTGAGGGTTTGAACAGCTCACTAGCGCAATCGGCGGAGGAGCTATGGCGTTGGTAAGGCAACCAAAAACTGCTGGTTTTAGGCCAATTTCTAGGTATGATATATTCATAGACCGGCCGTCAAAGTGTTAATAGGTCTTTCAATGTGTGGCCCTAGTTATGATAGTGATGTAATTTTTGGCTCAGCAACCCATGTGGGTTGGACATAGCTGTTATAATACAACTGAGACAAATGACCGAAATGTCTCTGCAAAATATGATGAAAATGTCTCAGCGAAAAAAACAACAGCTAAATGGTATTAATGGGTTGTTTTGTTACTTACTATAATAACAATATTCATTTTGTACAATATTAACTTTTTGGATGTGATGAATAAATTTGAATATTTAAGTTTGAAAAGAAAGTATAGATTGTTTACAAACTGTAATTTGTTTATTTTGAAAAAGGGTACAGTCAGACCTCGTTTGTCCCAATTCTGATTAACCGGAATCCCTGCTATCCAACACAAAACTACTTGGAACAGATCTCTCCCAATGCATTTCACTCTTTTAGTCCAGAAACCTCACTGTCTGACTCCGACACGGAAATTTAGGAATGGATATGTCAAATCAATAGAAAAAAAACTGCTAAACTGGATTATGCCAAAAAATGGAAACTTCTATTGTGAAACTTCCATTGTGAAAATTGACTTTCACACTAAGTCAATTTTCTACGCACAATGAATGTAACAGTGGCAGAACATGCCGGATGCAGTTAGGTCTCTTGTACAGTTATTTTTTGCATACAATCTCATTCTGAATGCATACCAGCTTACATATATGGATCTGCTAATAAACAAAAAAACAATGAGTGTTTCATTTAGTTGTGTTCCACAGGCAGTCTACATTTTTTCTTTAGTTGACGGTTTGTCTGAGTCTACAGTTTTTTTCTGTTCACCTTTGAGTGTCCACATAGGCATGTTCTACTGTACTGCACATCATCACCTGTTTGTCAACGTTTGCTTTGAAAAGAATTTCGCTGTATATGTATATACTTTCAATTCCGATTATGTTAACATTTGCTTTGAAAATAATTTTGCTCTATATACTTACGATTCTGATTATCCAGACACCTTGCTAAACTGACATTATTTGGCAAAACAAAGTAGTCTGGATAAACAAGGTCTGACTGTATTTGAAATCCATCAGATTCTTCTCAGGCTATGATTTTAGCAACATGAAGAACCACTGCATTAAATGGTTTTGAAGGGTATCATAAGCTGTTGTTTCCACATTATTGTTGGCATACTTTGTACCAGAACAGTGATGAGTAATAAAGTTGTTGGGATAAAGGAAAAATTATCACCATGTGCTTACACTAATCTGTTTTGTAGCCTACTATGAGTTGCCATAGTTTTATTAAATATTTGAGCTGGTATGAATGCTGTAAAATTAGTTTCTAGTAACAGATTATCTGTATAAACAGACTATTACAGCAAATAGTACCTCTACCAAGCAATTACTTTCAGACTATTATATCATAGGTATATATGCACGGATTGTATATCTTATTAAATCTTTTAAAACAAAGGAATTGGACAAAATGAATCATTTGTTTGTTGAAATAAAATCTGTTCGTGTTAAAAGTTTTTTTGCCATGTTATTTGGATTATGGGTAACTTCACAAGTGTGCACATATCTGCTGCTGGAAACCTATGAATTTGATAAAATATCAAAACATTCAATTACTCACCAAAAGACATGTCTAAGTCAATTTCTAGAAGTCATGAAACAGCACAAAATTCCTCTTATTTTATTTGATATTGAAATTCTGCCTGAGCTGTTTCAAGCGCGACCAAAGTCTTGGCACAATTCCAAGCATGAATGCAAAACTTTATGCAAGTTTCATCCTGAAGAAAAAAGTCTCATATCCTTTGCTATTGAAGGAAGCAAGTTTGTCCCTGTGGAAAGACAAATTGTTAGCTCACTAAAGAAAGCTGGATTTGTTGAACATGTGACAAATGCACGGGATCCACGACTGCTTGCTGCAAATGCTACTACATGGTTCATTCCAACTTACATGTGGCTTGCAAAACAGAATCATGTGATTCATGTCACAATTCTTTATGAACGTGCTGATTCATACATATGGGCTGGGCCTGTAACCAAAAACAACTGGAAACATACTGTGAATGCTCTTGCTTCTGAACTCACTGATGGATGGCACAGCATGGAAAGGATTGCTGCTAAATTTCCTGTGTATGAACAAGCTTTTGAAAAGTCACACCGGTTTCTTGCTTTACCNTTAGATATTGATGGTCATCGTGTCAATGTACCTTACCACATACAGGGTTTTCTGAAAGAGTATCGTGAGTCTCATTACATAGAGTGCAATCATGCACAAGCAAGGCAGTATAGGCGTGACTTCGAATTATTTCTCCCAGAACATGAAGTAAACTTCAAATCTAGAGCTAAGGCTGCAATTTCCAAAGCAAAGAAAATTCTTGATGATTTAGATATACCATTTTGGCTAAATGGAGCTACCCTGTTGGGTTGGTTCAGGCAGTGTGATATTATTGGTCATAGCCAGAATGTAAATTTTGGAATACGAGCATCTGACTATTCCGAAGAGTTAGTGAAACGGTTTGAACAAGATGAGTTTTTATTGCTGAAAAAGTTTGGTCACCCATTAGATAGTTTTGAATTGAGATTTTTAGGATATGATGGAGTCTATGTTGAAGTTTATGCTTTCTATGAAGAGAAAAATACTCTGTGGAGTGGTGGAACACAAGCTCGTGATGGCCGGCGATACAAGTTTGTGTATCCCAAGTCTGATCTGTGCTGGTCAGAATTGCTTCAAATGAAAATACGTGTTCCATGTCAAGCAAGAGACTATATTGAAGCAGCATTTGGTGTTGACTGGATGGTTCCAAGAAAAGACTGGATTTGGAATCTCCACCCACCGAATGTTGAAACAAATGGAAAGTGGCATTCTTCTGAGTGGAGAAGTATGATGCAGCATTTTAGAGAAACGCCAGAAAACAAGGCTGAATTTGAAGAGGAAACTTTATCTGAAAGAAAATATAAAGATGTGGTTGAAGCTAGTTTAACTTTCAAAGACACTCCTGCAAAAGATTCAGGAAATGTTAATAAGCAAGTTAGTGAGAAAGACAAACATGAGAAAAACATTGCAGATACTTTGATATAGAAGCAGATCAATTGTTGAAGNAAGTTCCTGAATCAAGTCGAACCAACGACTTGTAGCTGAAGTTTATTGAACACAATTAAGAACAGTTGAAGTAAAGCCTTGAGTTTGCAGTTGAAGGTATTTATTCAATGGAAAAGTGCAAACTATACAGACATCTTGCATCTGCAAATAAACCTTGTGTTTATTGTGTGTATAATCAGGCTCTGAGTTACTAATTTGTGTGAAGCCTTGTATTCTAACAATGCTCTTAGTGCTTGTAAATCTGGTTAGATAATAATTATTTCAAGTGTATGTGCATGGTAAATGGTTTATTTATCTGCAAAACAAATAGATTTACCGTAGTTATTTTAGTGTTTTGGTTTAAATTTCCTTAATTTTGTCATTACGTTCTCAGTTGCAGTTTATTTGTTTGGTGCAGTTCGGAAATTACGTTTTTTACGCATTGTTTCATTTTTCACTTTTTTGGTTGATGCATGAAGCATTAACGAGCTTTATACTTGCTTAAGTGCCATTGTTCATGTTAAGTGCAACTGCTACTGTTCTGTATGGTCTGTTAGTGGATCGCATCTCTGGAGAAATGAGTGAAAATGTACCTAAAGAAACTCCTTCCCCAAGCCCTGTTCCCATCTGGGATCAACCTCCTGATGCCCCAGAAATAACATATAATTGGATTGATGTAACTGAAGAGTTTGACAGAGCATGCAGTGGTGGGTTCTCATAACCATCTGTGATGTACAGTATATGCAGTATTCTTTTGTTAAGCTTTTTTGACGTGTGCTGTGCCATAACTTTTGTTGACAAAGCAATAAATACCAATTAGAACAAAGACAAATTGTATACATTTGCCATGTGCTGCATCTGAATGATTAAAATTGTTTTTCTGCCTGAAATATCCCCCTTAATATTATTGTTCAATATTATACCCCCTTCCCTTAATTATTGTTCAGGTTTTATAAACTGGAAAAAAGACTGTTTAAGTGCAGCACCAATATTTTAAACAATTAATAAATGTAACTTGTGTGATTATCCTACTACTTTGCAACCCAGTGATGGGCAAACGATGACCCATGAAGTAAATGTTGATGGCTTGTGAGTGTGAAAGTGTGCTGACAGTGGTGTGCATACAATGCTAAACATGAACCATAAAGCTAAAAGCATTGGCCCTTGTAAAAATTCATGCAATAATAAGCAATGAGAGTGTTTGCACTATCCCTGGAATAAATGGACAAAACACACAAGTCAAGGTAACTTTGTGGTATTTGGTTGTTTGATCCCAAGCCATAAGAAAAGGTTGCAAAAGAGGAGGGGAAGAAATGTTTTCACTCTGTATGATTTACCTTATAAGTGTAGTCTGCGAGAGTGCCAGCTACGTCACAAGGAGCGTGTTGATGGTTTTTGAGCCTTAAACATCAGAGCTTAACACATTTGGAGCCAGTGTATGAGTACAGTACATTGTACTTAGAAATTACACATTGAGCACTAATTTCATGCCACTTTGCAACTCCAATAACTCACCAGTCGATTGTGCTAGAGAGCTATCCAAGTCTTTTAAGGGTTTGAATAGCCCTCTAGCACAATCGACTGGCAAGTTATGGAGTTGCAAAGACTTGGCCAATATGGGAAAATTATACCTTTTAGCATAACTTGGCTGGCACCAAAGGTGTTTAAGTGTTATTGAATGTCTGTTTTGGTGTTTGGCAAGGTTTAATACTTTTTGTGTTTTTGAACAGAACTCACGATGGGTGAACTGGTTCATGAACCTCAGTGAGTAGAGTAGTTTGTTCTGTCTTGTACATGCAAAAAATATGACTAATCATGGAGGTTGTTATTGTTTTTTGAATAATTTAGGTGAAAATAGTATCATTTGTCATTTTTAATAATACCATGTGTCTTAACAGTACTGCTGTTACACATTATTCCTGTTTTGTGCAACATGTATGTATGTGCTAAATTAGGCTAAATTGACTTAATCAGTGTATGTTGTAATTTGTAACAGGTCATTAATGTCTTGCAGGGACCAAGTTTCAGTATTAGGGACATAAAAGATACTGTGTTTCCCCATGTCAGGGGAAACTTAGTAAGGGGAAACACAGTACCTTTTGTGCCCCCTAATATTTTGTGATAATAAATAATGTGCACGTTCATTAATTGGAATTGCATTATGTACCTGCAAATTATTTGAATCTCAGAGATACATGTTCATAAATTCTACTTTTAATATCTTGTTTATCATTTAAAGAATAATTAAGTGTTGTGTTCTTTTCATCTACATTGACAAAGAACTCTTCAAGTGCAATACTAAAGTTTTTTGTACTTGGTGAAGAAGCAAATACCTAGTAAGTCAAGTACTAGCACAGTACTTTGCAACTGCCATAACACTATGGGCATAGTCAGGGGGCACTTGGGCCATGGTCCCCAAAATACGTGATTTCCATAATTTGAATCCCATTTACTATGGTTGAGTGAACATGGTGACTAGGGATGCATATAGTGGAATATTGAAAATATTCCTATGGATTTGAATCCAAAATCAGTTTTTTTAATATATAGATTTGAACTAAATTTGGATTGATTAAATGTGAAAAATTGCAAAGATGGCAAAACAAATAATTTCAATAAATTTTGCAGTGGCACTCTTTGTGCTCTTGAGTAAGAGAAAGAAACAGTCAACAAGCTCACGGAACTGCGTAGTTTCGTAAAGANCTAATTAACAGGTCATGTGATCGCTGACTGGTGTTGCGTGATCAGCTCATTTTGCTCCAAACAAGTTATTCCGGAATAGGATTCNATATTCTGGATTCGAAATAAAGATTCNGGAATATTGCAGAACCTCCAAATGTTCCATAATGCACATTCCTATTGGTGATGTCATCGAAACACAAACAATAATATTACAGTATATTCATTTGTGTGATATGCACAATAACATGCATTTTATGCAAAGTTTGTCCCCTCACTAAGCTTTTTAGCAAACTCGGTCCCTAATGTCTTGATCTAATTTACACAATGGTCTATTGCATACCTGGATCACTACTAGAAGGTAGTTTTTAGTTTTGAAAATAATTGCGTCATAAACTTATTAATTATAAAAGGTAGCGAGATGGAGTAATTTCAACTCGTTTTTGTTTAAACTGAAAGAAAAATTCTGATTTAAAGCTTGGAACTCTGATTTCAGCTTTGGTTTATTTGAAGCTATGAGTGCAATTGAAATGATGGATCCAAAGATGGATGTTGGCATGGTTGGGAAGCATGCAAAACGACAGGTGTGCCAGATTGTGAGCACTTTTAACTGAGAACACTTGTTATATTTCTTTTTAAAAAAATGACTACTTTCACATGGTGGATGGGCGTTTAGAATGCATTTTTTGCATATTGACGTCTAGACATATTGAAAATGTTCTTACCTTTTTGTTTAGATTCTCACCTTCCAACAACTGGTGGATGAAAATAAAATCAAGTTGAAAGACCTCAGTCCCCAGGAGCTCATTGTAGTTATGGACACTTGCCAAACATGCATTGTAAGCAGTTTATTGCCTTTTTTGAGGTTGACATTGCTAGGTATGCGACCTAAGTACTCACTACATACTTCGTGAACTTGCTCTGGGGAACCCTGAAGTTAATTCATGATCACTTGGGACTTTATGAAAATGCTTCATGTAACATGGTTTTGCATTTATATTTCTGCATTGAAAGATGCAAGTCATTGTTTTGTCTCTTGTGCAATTGCATGCCAGACTACTAGCTGTGTCAGAAACAAAAATCTAGGCTTCAGCTTTCTGTCAACCAAATGATAACAAAGATATGTTAAGGGTTGTTCTCCAAATGAGTTTGCACCTGATTGTAAAACAAAGCTGAGATTGCATACAAGGGCGCTGTTATTGGTTTCAGTACTGTCTAGGCCAGTGCTTCTTAACCTTTTTCGGTTTCGTTCACCCCTGCCATCGATTGCTGCGTTCCCCACCCCATTGCGAATGCATGTCCCATGTGACAATGTTGACCTATACTGAAAATACAATTGTTATTGCTAAGTTTGCTTTTTGCACAAGAGCGACGACACAGAACCTGAAAACTACAAGTTCAGTGAGGTTCAAACTCCAGACCTCTGCCACTGCAGACACAATAAGAAAACCACAAAAAAACGATAGGAGACTAAATATTTACGACAGAAAGCCGTTTACTAATTGCTGCACTGCTCCCGAACTTTAGTGATGAATTTATCAAACTGCGGATAATAATTTCTCCAGTGCCACCCTCAGCAACAAGTCAATGCATTTCAGCACATTTCGCGTTTTAGTTTTCAGCTCGACCATGGTCGTCCGAGGGATTTTTTCCCGGGAGACCAACCAGGGCGTACCAAGGGTGGATGGCGCCCTGGGCAAGAAACAAGATTGGCGCCACCAAGTTCGAACCTAAGGTCTTTTGAGAGAAAATTTAGTGCATTGAAGACAGTACTTGCTACTTTGTTGGGCTTTTCGGTGCCCTCTTTGCCCCCTCTCATTACGCTCCTTCGGCCAACCATGGTGAAATTTCGTTTTGCCAACTCAAAACCAACAGATAAACATCCTTCTACAAAAATGAAAGGAATATATCAAGTTTCAAATCCGAAGAGGGTCGAGCCCTCCCTGTCCCCCTTTCGAAGCCCATGAGCTGGACTAAATACGAAAATCCATTCTCTGATATGTAGGTCGATGTCTACGTCAGTACTTTTCAACCTTTTTGCTGCAGCGAAACCTTCCGCTTATGTTTGCGTTGCTCACGGAACCCTATGCAATGGTCCAGCTACAACCGCATAGAACTGTGGTTGCGAATTTCGTCTCAGGCAGTTTCGGTAGTTTCGGCGGAACCCCTGGCAGCCACTCTCGGGACCTCGGTTGAAAATAACTGGCCTACGTGTTAGTCATGAGCACCAGTTGTTGCAAGGCTTTTAATGCAATTTCCCTATACTATGGAGATTCAAACAAGCCAACCCAAAAACCCCGTAATAGAGATATGTTTTGAAAGGCGCTCTGATCCAGTCTTGCTGAAGGAAACTTATTCTCCCCTTTCTTCAAAAATCTGGTTCTTTAAACTGCGAAGCTGATGAAGCTGATGCGTCTTGATTGATTTAATCTATAGATTTACTTTCATCAGAAAAAAGTGTTTTTGTACTTATTTCTTAGACCTGTAGGTATTATCTGAGATATAAACGCGTATTAGGTGTTGGAATAAATACCAAAGTGGTGACAAACAAATATCACAAATAGGCTACTCTCGCACTTCGACTGGTAAGGCTACTCTGATCGATGTTCATATGTCTGGTTTTCACTCGAGATTGAGACACCTGCTCCACTCAGCGCTCACCTGTCCACCGGGTGTGAGTGCACGGCGTCTCAATTCGAGACGTCCATTTGTGCCCACCGCACAACAACTCATAGTCCACCTAACAGCAATAACATACGTGCGGCGCACTGGGCGTATCACCAAGGGAATGTGGAATGGTTGGACAACCTTACGAGACTCCGTACTTTCATCCCCGGCACCCACCC
>JGI24022J15233_10006052_pt1 | contig 13013 bp, 6 predicted proteins | sample Ectturendosymbi2_FD_15233 | JGI IMG/M metagenome (IMG submission 15233)
TCTGTAGTTCGACTTATAGCTTATCCAGGGAGACAGGAACGCTCGGTCAGAAAAGCTAATGGAGGTTAAGCAGCGAGTGTCGAACGATGGACGTTGTTTTCAAACCTTGCCCAAAACAACATCTCCACCGCCAAGGCTCAAACGTGTTAGTGACAAATTGACCTTACCAGGGAATATTAATCGCTTGTTCACTGGCAGAGTCACCAGCTCAACATCTACAAGATCAGGTAACAACAGGTGGCAGTAATAACCGTGGGGGAGCGAAATATTTTTGGGGGGAATTATGTGTTTGTTCTTGCCCAATAATTTGCAAGTCACAAAAGAAAAGCATCAAATCCTTTTTTCAGACAACCTTGTGCTTTTCCCGCAACAACGTCCTTTTTTCAGACAACCTTGTGCTTTTCCCGCAACAACGTCCCAGTCGGCACCAAAAGCATCAATGCATTTGTGACCACACCTGGCACGCACTGCGCCAATCACTCTTCTGCGCTGCACTTGTCAAAAATCGGGAGCGGTGATTACCAGGGTCGTGTAGTCGGAGGTTTTTGGGTGGTGGAGTCGGATTCCTAACAACACTGGGAGTCGGAGTCGGATTTTTTTGTCCGACTCCGGATGTCCAGTTGGATCATTTTTTACATCACACTCCTGAATTGGGAATTCCTGTTGAAATGGCACAATTTCTTTTGGAACAGATTTCTTGCAGTGCACCACGATTTCCATTGAGTTTAACAGCCAAATTTCATTCCCTTTATGTTAAGGAGTCGGAAATTTTGGAAAGGTCGGATTCGGAAATTTTGGAAAGTCAAAGTCAGAAATTTTGGAAAGTTGGAGTCGAGAGTCGGATATTTTAGCTCCGACTCCACAACCTTGGTCATTACACAAATGTTGAAGACTACACGAAAGCTGAAAAACAGTTTTCCAAGCTTTTGCAAACTTTTGTACGATTATTACCAGGCAAACTCCATTTAAAGCCAGCTTATTGGCTGAGGAAGGAAAAAACACTTTCATCCTCCACGGCGATGATAACGCTAATGATGACGTTTGGCCATGATGACGTAATATCTCACGATGACACTTATCTCAAAAAGAATTCAGAAAATACGAATTTGCCAAAGTCACACGTTTGTAAAAAAACATATGAAAACCGCATTAACAAATATTTGCTCTGAAAAACACAATCAACAAAACTTACACCGAAATCAACAAAACTTACAAACATGTAAGCACATCGTTGATTAACACTTGACCACTCTAAAATTTCGAGCACTGTCTGATTTGCGCTATCATCCAACTGCTTAGCCAACACAGTTCTCCCTCATGTATGTTAACCAAAGACACTTTCGCCTTGAATTTACAGCGGCAACTGAAAAAGTCACGGAATGGAGTGCCATCACGTGACGTCAGAAAATTATGAANAAGAAAACGTTGCCAAAAACTCCGAAAAAAAGATAAAAATTTATCAACGCAAAGCAAGAAACTGTTGAACTAAAGTCCAATTTNGGTTAAACTCTTGTCACAACGAGGACGATCAACCTGCATTACCTGGCATACACCTTTCCGGGTATTTTGACAAGTACACGGCAAACGCCACTCCGAGCAACAGGTACAGAAGGATGACGTCGAAAAGGAACATCTGTGTCGAAAGAAGAAGCATGAGACTAGCAGCTGCTACATAAAAGTTCGCAAAACATTCACCATCAACTTATTACGTCACGACAATGCCTGAGATAAGATATCTGCAAAAATTGAGTTCACATCAAAAAGCGTGTTGGCGAACCAAGACATGTTGATGCTCTTTGATCGCGCAACAGAAAACGGCACAAGTCCAAGGGTTTCACGACAAATTGCAACAAGTGCTGCTTCAAGTCGCATTGATGTCGCGGTAATAAGACAGCGAATATGTTTTTAGGTATTTCACGAGACGACAAACCTGGCGTAAATCAAAGTGACAATTGTAACTAAACCAACGTAACAATTGTAACTGAACAGATGTGATAACTGACATTTAGGCAATTGCAAGTTAACCGATGCGACAATTGCAAATAGTCCGATATGACAAATGCGCACTTAACCGATAAGTCAACTGCAAGTTAAAGATGCGACAATTGCGAGGAAGGCGATGTGACAATTGGGAGTGAGCCGATGTGACAACCGCAAGCAACCCTTGTGACATTCCCAAGTCCCCTATTTTGAAGTGTTGGTGTGACAACCTGTGACGGAGCAGAGGGTTTAGCTTCCTATAAATAGCACCTGCTCATATTTGGCCCAGTTGGACTTAACGATCTTGTTCACTTAGCGTATGCACAGGATTCTCTGTTTTCCAGTGAACGTTTCCACCCACAACCGCCTTGCGCAACATTTCCTGTCTACGTCACTGTCATAACTGAAACTCACCTTCGTTTCAAGCGCAGTCACAGTAAGGCACCAGTGTATGGTTGGACACAAACCGCTCACAGTGAACAGTGTCAGATGCGTCAGGCGGATGCATCGCCAGCTGCAAAATATGCACTGCTTGGTTGGTAACAAAGACTGCTGTGCGGTCACAATACAGAAGACATGTTTAAAAACAACACCTTTCATTGAAGTAATTCGGATGGGCCATCAGCAAACCGGAGACCAGCATCATAACTCCAACAGAGCTGACGTATATCGCCTGCAAGGTCTGGAAAGTAAACATTCAGATGTTTCTCTAGGCCTGGCAAAAAATCAGGATTGAAGTCTTACAACATCCCGCATAAACGTTTGTCGCATCCAAAAATACCGCGTCTATGGACGAGATCGTTACATCCAAAGTCAGGTACAAAACAAGCGCTTTTTGGATCGCCCTTACATGAAAGAGATAGAGTTGTGGCGGGCAACGCACTTCTCACCTTCAAGCAATAAAAGCCGAGGTACAGACCAATTGCATAGCAACCCATCATCGCTGCCATTATCCCGATGACGTCGGCAGCGTACCATCGCCTGGCAACGGTTTCGTGGACATGACAGATAAACGTATGGTAGAGCGTAGAACATAGCATGCATACCTGAACAGGAAGTGTTTCCACTCAGCCATGCAAAGAAGAGTCAAGCGAGACAAGCAGCAAACACTATGTCGCCGAGATGTTGTCACAATGTGATCTTTTTCTTAGATTTAACTTTTTTCGCGGAATTTTTTCGCAAAAATNATGCTAAATCTATCCAGCATCATAGATTTGACGTAANTTCCCAACAATTAGCAACGCTTTGGACAATACATCATGGAGGTGGTTCAGTTCACTCTTGCGTTGTCTCATGCGAGTTTAAATCAGCTTCAATAACACTTACGCTGTTCGGCGATCCTTTACAAATTAAAATACAACGTCCGGCATATTAGGAACAGCAGCCATTACGAACAAATTGGTATAGAAAGGTTTCGTGTTGTTCCTTCTCGGCCCTTATAGTCAACTTAACAAAGCCTACTTCCGCATTTCCATAATGTTACCAATATTAAGAACGATACATTTCTTGCCACAAGCGGACTCATTTGCACATTCAAATTAAAGATAAACCACCTCGCGAATTGTGCTGATAATAAGCCATGGATAACTATGAAGCCAATGCTCTGCAACCCTCGCAGATAAAACAACGGCAGCACTACAAAAGACTGCGAAGTTTCAAATAACTAATTTTCCACATTTCAATACAAGCAGTTTTTCAGAAAACAATTTGTTTCGCCTCTTTTGAACCAGAGACTACGATTTTCTTATTTTTCATTTTTTTTCTTGTTTTCCATTACTACCTGATAGTCGTATAAGGAGTAAACCTTGAACAAAACTAGACAGAAGAATTTACACAGAAAAGTTGTGTTTGAAAGGGACTCAATAAATTTTAACGGACTTTCGACCTGTGATCAATGTTGGCTGCACGAAACAATTAGTGAGATATTAAAAGCCAGCACACAAGCACATACTTAACCATTCTATGGGTCTTTTATTAAGTCTTATAAAAATTACAACCGATTTGTGCAAAGCGATAGAACTACCAAAATTTGCTCTACCTATATTATTTTATTTCAAGGTCGGTTTTCGGATAAAAAATAAATATCTCTTATAACAGTTTATGGTTCAACATTACGCTTCTTGCAGCCAGAAAGCTCTTTTGAATAAGATTATAACGATTGAAGATCAAACACGAACGTTAATCCACAATCAGTCCCTCACCTGAGCGCAAATTGAAAACGTTAAAAAGACCAGACGATCAAGCGTTGTGGCGTGGGCATGAGAGAGCAACAGCAGCTGATCGTAAAAGCAAAAGACGAAAAATAATAGAAAAGCAACGCCGTGCGTCCAGATGTTGACCAGCTCATTCGATTTCAACAGGATGCTAAAGCGAAAAGAAGAAAATCGACTGCTAACGCTATAACTTCGTACGTCAGGTAAAGAACGCTACGCACAACTTAGTTTATGAACGGCAGTGCACGAACCAAGCGATTTTAAGTCACAATACTAGCAATAAGGGAACAGTCGGAACACTTGAAACGCACTCATGAAAATCAGCTTCAGACTGATCAGTCTGAATGAAAATCAGCTTCAGACTGATCAGTCTGAAGCCATAAACTATTTGACAACTTAGTGACATTATCGTCTTTTCACCAGATATTATTTTCATCAGCATTTGAGAATATATCGAAGTATGTGTAACAGCTCATTTGGGTTTGTCGTGAATCAAAAGGCATTTGCAATCATCTTAGTTATTTAACAAAATCTCTGCACTGTCCAGTTTATCCTTCCAAACTGCTCTTTAAACAGAACAAGGCGTAGTTCTGTATCGGAACAACTGAAAAGAAGAAGCCGTAGTTCTGTAAATTTCTGGAAATGACAGCTTTGCTCATAAGTTTCGTAAGGCATCAGTTTTTTTTACTTTTCAGATTTTTAAAACCTATTGGGCATATTGATATGGCATTTTCACCACATGAACGTTACACCTACCTGTGACAAATTGAATTTTGCTGAGAATTTTTCAGCGTATTTCTGTGACCACAATCTTCTTCAACTATAGTACGCATGCAGTATGGACTGTTTGTGTTAAAGATTATCTTTAAATAGGCAATACTGATATTTTGGGGAATGAAAGAAAAGGCACAGATGGTGAAAACAAACTCACACATGGTTAGATCTTATCAATTGGGGTAAAGTCAGGGGTTCAAAACTCCTAGGTGGAATTGAGATTAAATGTTGGGGGCATTCAACAGTGTTGGGAAGAAAAGTAAAATCCGGACTCCAGTCCTCATTCTCTAAGAACTTGGACTCGTTTCCGTCCAGATTGACTTTGACCTGATACCTGTTGACTTTGTTATTAAACTTTGTTGAGAATAGGGTGTCCAGGTTGATGAAAATTTGACTTGGGGGCATTGAGGCGTTAAAACTTTTAAGGACCACCGGCTTAGGTGCTCGTTCAACATTACGCTTTGCTGGACATCGATAAATACATGGCACCGACGTGTCTTCCTCCACTTATTTCACCAGAGTACTTTCTCGGTCCCAGAATAAACGGCGAAGTAAATCATCACTACGAAACAGGGTTGCGGAGTCGGAGGTAAAATTTCCGACTCCGACTTTCCAAAATTACCGACTCCGAATTTCCTAATTTTCCGACTTCGGCCTTTGCAAAATTTCCGACTCCGACCCCTTAACATAAAGGTAAAGGAATTTGGCTGTTAAAATCAATGGAAATCGTGGTGCACAGCAAGAAATCTGTTTCAACAAAAGTTTCAAAAGAAACTGTACCGTTCCAACAGGAATTCCCAATTTAAGAGTGTGATATGATCCAATTGGACATCCGGGGTCGGACAAAAAAATCCGACTCCGACTCCCATTGTTGTTAAGAATCCGACCCCACCGAAAAACCTCCGATTCCTTACGACTCCGCAACCCTGCTACGAAATTCAATTAAAGTTAGCAGATCGCTGCAGACGCCAACCAAACGGAAAAGTGATTCAGTATAAAACTACTCACTTGCAATTTTACTCAACTAGCAAAGAAAGGTAATCGCTTTCTCACCTTTTGCAGCACTGCTTAGCTGATAAGTAGGCCCTGTACCCATCTGTTATATATGGGTTGTCTTGCTGGTGCTGGGGGATTTCTGCCCATGAGTATAATCGGGTCTTATGTTGAACGCTTAGAACGGATTCAAGGGACGCAATCATAATTCATCTTGCAACTGCAAAGCACAACACTTGTTACAATTACTCACAGTAAATTGTTTCTGGTGATTTGAACGAGGTAAGGATGTTGCTGCTAACGGTACGTATCAAACAATCTTATTGAGATTGAGTATACCCAACGGAACCGCTTTATACCACGTAGCAAACATCGTCTCGTACGTTTACATTTTTATTCACATAGGGGCTTCAAATTTTCGCTGCCCACAAAATTGAAAGCAATCAACGTATTCGACAAGTAAACCCAGCTTGAAGCTTGTCGAATTACATCAAAGTATTCGACAAGCTAAGGCTACCGATGATTCGGACGGGAACATAAAACGCGGTAGCATTTGCGGATAATAGCCATCAAATTCCATTTCTTTTCTAAAAGCTCCAAGCAAAAATACTGCATTGCAATCGGCAAAACAGGCTTGTGGGTCTGCTGGTCACAACACGCCGTAACGTGTATACCACCATGGCTTTGGCCAGTGTGCATACCGCTCCGTTTGCACGCACGCACGTCACTGTACGATTTTTTTACCAACCAACAGTTTTTGGTCCAACGTTTTGAGACGATACGATTAGAACACATTCACGTGACGTTGCCTGACTATTTAACAATGATAATAACTACTGCTTGCATACCTTCGTAACACGTAATCACAACTTCTGATTGGAGGATCTCACAAAGTCATGCACCATAGCGGCCAAATCCAACAAACACAAATAGTTATTCAAGTTACTTGCATGTGTTGCAATTTATAATTAACTATTGAAAAACGGATTTAATTAAATTGTGTCAACGCATGACAATTACATGAATGGTCGCGTGTGGCGCATGATATGCTCGCAAAACTGAAAAGATATATCGTGGGATAGCAATCAGAAATCGTCTACTTTTCAGTACCAAATACACAAATGTGAGCGCCACTGATAAATATGCAACGTAATAACGGGAATGTAAACCAGCAGTGGAATGTCATTAATTTATCTAGGTTTAATTGGGAAAGCATTCCAAAATCTCGAAGCGACACATACGATCAGTATTTGCGTGTGAATGTAATCATACACAGCCGGCGAGGGAGCAGTCGTAGGATACAACAAGTTGTGTATGAGGTTGGCTGCGGGTAGCACCTGGGGCGCCGGTATCCCTATACGCAACTGCGATGTCAGCTTGGAGCCTTGTTTGTTGTCAGAGCACTGTTCCTGTCTCCCGACCAAGAAGTTGCGAAGTCAAAGCAGCGCTTATGCAAAAGACGGTTTCACCACGTTAAGTTCGTAACAACACTAACCTCTATTTACACGAGGCCGAGAGCCAGAGCTGTGGTAAACCGACATTAGCACAGTCAACAGGAAACACGCAGACCGCATGTGAGCAGTACGAGCTTCCAACTGCAGGAAACGAGATCGCTAATTAGAAGGTGTCTGAAAGTGGTGAAGGGGGGCCTTGGCCCGCTTGGATTTTGAAATGTTATGATTTCCTACCGACATTTTAATAGAAAATATGTTTACCTCCTGGTTTTGAGTTGGTAAAATGAAATTTCACCACTGTTGACCCCACCCCAGGAAAACTACTGCACGCATGCAAACATGTGGCGTTTGAAGCGCGAGTCAGACCCAAAAGCACACACATGCTGTCTGTCAAAATAACAGTTGAAACAAGGAAACCAAGACCAGTTTGTGCAAAAAAAGCAGATATAAAACCGTTAAACGCACAACTTCGTTTCACCCGAACTATGAAATTACAAATACAGTAAACCTCCGTTAATCCGGATTCGATTTGACTGACGATTTTATCCGGTTTAGGCGAAGATCCGGATTAACCGAAGATGGTTGTTTCTACCCTGACGTCATCTAAGAACTGAGATATCAGTTAAAATAACCTAAATCAAATACATTTACGACTCAACAGCAGGCTTTCGCAGAAGCAAAACCAACGTATTGATGTATTTACATTGGCATATACATCAGGCTAGCAACCGCCATGTCCAGGTAATTATGAACGGTCTTAAGTTCATAATTTGAGATTACTTGGCTGCGAAGAAATCTGGGATTACGGAGTGACGCAGAGATATCTGCAACAGGTCCAAAAGAAGTCACTCTATTTGGAAGGTAATCCCTTTCAGACACCTTACCGAGTACAATACACTCAGGAATAAAGCTCTACATCTACACAAGCACACTCAACACTGATCATTAGATTGAAACCGTGTTGAGGCTGCGTGCCTTGAGCGTTGCGTTCAACGGAATATGCTATGCCCGTGTGTGACGTAATAATCGTCTCTACCATTAGTCGAATGTTGCAGGCAGTTGTGGCCGTTGTTATAATTCTATACACTCTTTGGGGATCGTGAGCCAGAGCAGTCACCAGAAAGTCTTCAATAGGGGGGGTTTACATTCTAAAATTTGACAAACTCAAGTGATTTACAGTGTTTCATACTTTGGGGGCTTGGAGCTTTGTTTGGGGGGGCTAAGCCCACCAAATCCCCTGCAACGATGGGACTGTTGTGATCACGCTTGCGTTGCCTCTGAAAGCTGCCGAATCTTTCCTAGAGATCAGTCCTGTGCACTTAAGAACACAAAAGGGTGGAAGTGCAGAAAAATTTGGATTACAAGATGTGAAAAGAGCAGATTTTATCCAGTATTGGCAAAGATCCGGATTAAAAATCCAAATAAACCAAATGTTTTTATAAACAACAACGTTAGAAATCATTCGTACCACAAGTTTTGGCAAAGATCCTGATTAACTGAGGTTTACTGTACATCCACTATACAATGCAACATGCAGAGCTGAACATAAACTGCCCTACTTCACTTTATCCATGAGCACAAGGAACTGTTTCAAACCAAGCAAGAAATTCGCGATGTTAGTTCTGGAACACCTAAAATAACCACGTGGTTTTCCCATGACGTACCCCTACAACACCCTAGTAGTAAAGTAGGGATACAATATTTGAAATCTGTTCACATTTAACTATTCACACTTCTGTATCCTCTTGTAATAATTTCTATTTCAGATCAAACAACACAGAAATAACTCTGTTGAAAGCACATATTAGCATGATTTTGGGCTGATACAAACAATTACTGAGGCCTTAATATTGGCTTAGGAGGTAAAGTCCTACAGCACTACCTCCCCTAATGGTCTTATCATAATTCAGGTGATTTCAGACATGTGAGCGATTTTGTGACATATTGAAATAGAGGTTGCTATTAGTTCCCAACAGAAAGGTAAGTCTTGGTCTTGCACTTTGAAACAAGCAGCAAACTCGCAGGTTCAAGTTTCAAATACATTATTGGCATAAATTGCAAACCACAAACAGCAACACAAGCTGAATGATAGAGCTTAGTGACTTTTGTGTCACTGACATTGAAAGCTATGACTGCTCACTGTCTAAAAACAGTAGTGTTTGCAACTAGGAGAATGACAATTTAAAGCTTTAACCATACCAAGGCATCTTTACTAGCTAACTGCAGAAGGTAGCGCTTGAGAAAGCTACATTCAAAGTTGCAAAATCTGCATCCTTGTTACGTGTAACTTTTAAATGCATCAGCCAAACTGCCTATACATATTTTCAACTCAGTCAAAATAAGAGTAAAACTTTGATGCATATGCTTTGTAGAAATTTATGCCATTAGTTGAGCACAATTCTTGAGAACAGGTTCATGAAAAATTGTGACCATCAACTTTGACTCAACGTTATGTTTTCAGAGACATCTGACAGTTGTCTTCTGCACCATTCAGGCTATGAAGCTTGTATTCATTACTGGCTTGTCATTTTCTGTGACTGCAAAAAAATTGGCCTTCGGTGGCTTTACACATTTCACAAGTTGCAACAAAAATGACCATCTTCCACACAACACATTGGCATCATAAGTGTTGAATGGAAACAAAGTGCAATCAACAGAATAATGCTTCTTTGCAAAGTGAAGTTCTGTTGCAGTTATGTTGTCTCAAACATCATCTGCATTAACAGTATCAACCCCACTTAAAATTACCAACATAAACTGAAAATGTACACAAGATTAGATATATACAACAATGTCACAAAAAACTCCACAATGCAAATCTCTATCCAGTATTCATTAAAGCTTTCCAAAATAAGCTAGTGTCTAACACTTTTCCAAATATTCAGTTCGATTGTATTGACCATGTTTGATACATTTTATTAATACCTTTCATATACATTACATGGGTGGGATAGAAGAATCTTATCAAAAGAGGAAAAACATTTTAAAATCTAACATAATTAGTCACCAGCAAAAGAGCTGTTAAGAAACCAAAATCACTCTTCTGGGTGATTTCAGACAATCAAGGAGGGTTTCTATTTGTTTACGATAACATAGTTTTAGATATTCAGAACTATCTATTAATATAATTAACACCTTTCATTGTAGTATCTGCAGTATAACTATGCTTCAAAGTTGCACAGCAGTTGGTAATTTCCTAGTTGATTTGTAGATTGCACCATGGCTTTTTTCCTGCAATGCTGAAGATAAAGTGATTGAAAACATCTTTTCGTTAAGAATTCCATACACGAAAACCTGCGGGAGCATGAAGATTGAAAATAGCTCAATCTATAAAATTTTGACAAAACTTGAGATTATATTTGATTCTGTTCCAAAGCACAAATAAAGCATTTAATACAACACTTCATTAAACTGTTTGTAGAAATGTATTATAGTTGGTTTTGTTGGATTGCTAAACAGTATTACAAATTTACGTTCTGCAAACATGGTAAGCAGCAATTTTTTCCAGTAATGCTCTCTTGCTAAAATGCCTACACAGAACATCTTTCAAAAGCAAAGCTTCAAGCATGGTTAAAATATGCAAAGCAATGCAAGCAATTACTGACTTATAATGGCAAAGACTTTGTATCTTGTTTCCAAATAGCTAAATATGAACATTAAACAATATACCAAGATAATCACGCATAATAATACCTGATTACTGCCAAAAAGATTATATGAAAAAACTTTTTGAAAAAAAAAATTATTACAAATGATTTTATATGCTGTTCTTCCACAACGACATTAAAGTCAGACAAGCAACACTAATCAGTTAAGTAAATATAAAGAATAATATTTACTTATTGATTTTACGTAAAGTTTTTGTATTGATTTTTCACCAATTATCCTCCTTTTCTTATTTTGGACTTGACACAATCTACAATTCATCCTAAGCTTCAGTAATCTTCATATGCAGTTTTTAACCACTCATGATACAAGTTTAATTTACAGTCATCAGGTTTCACATGTCTCCACTCATTAATGCAAAATATTCTGTATGAATCCCTTCCATACTTCCCAATCCCATAAAGTTCATCAGGATATTTCCAGTCTTTTGTTAAGAATTCATAAGAAAACTGCTTGATTGTATATGCTCTAACATGATGCAGCCCAAGTGGTTGTAATACTTGAGCAATTACAGCTTCATCTGCTTGGCAGATATGTTCTGCAGTAGGCCAGCAGTCAAAAAACTTCCATAAAAGTGGTAAAGCACAATTTCCAGATGTTTTGTTTAAAAAGATTGTTGCAATTAACAATTTCCATGGATCATGAAACAAAGTTTCTTGTACAAGTCCAAATGGAGATTTGGGTGGAATCCACACAACTTTCTTAGTAACTGGATTGATACTGGTTTTCTTCAACTGTTTAAAATACACACTTTTGCCAGATATACAACTCATTCACTTTTTTTAAATGTTGCTATACCTGTAATGAATGGTAAGTTGATTTTAACTTTAGCTAAATTTCATTCCATTGTCTTAAAAAATTATCATCTGAGAAATATTGTTGTGACAATTAGCATTTAATAACTCTTAATCCAGTTATGTTTGAACCAGAGCTCAACCAATGCATCGGCATGCTGATATGGCGATATTGTCAATATATCATATCGGCAAAATTCCACCAATATATATTGGCAATATTTGATGATAAAAGTCCCTATGATATTGTTCTGCATGGATTGTTTGGAAACAGAAATTGCTACTTATCTCTGATTAAGTAATGCGAATTCTCTATTGTGTTCTTTACGGTGTGAGTCCTTCAACTAAATCAAGCAATGCATGATAATCAGACCGCTGCGCAATCTTTGTGACAAACCCTCTATGACATAACATTCACTTGCAGGTTTTTGTGTGGTAAGGAGATGACTGCCTACCAACAAATCAGGCTCCATTCTGTGGAAAATTATACAGGGTGACCACAAAATCTCTTAACAATTTAAAAAAATTATTACAAAGTCAAATCATGAGATATCACAAACAGGGTTATGTCATGTTCATCAGTGTTTATCAAAGTTTTATTACCACTTTTAACACTTTGGCATCCGGCCGCTTTTGAGGATTTTCAAAAAAAACGCCGAAGCGCACGTAGCTTTGCGTGGGAATTTCTCAGCTCCTGTAAGGGTTACGGACCTGGTCAAAGCATCAAAAGACGCGGCAAGTCTTGTAGTTTGCACTCAATCAAAAATTTTTTGCTTGGGTGGTGTCGGTTTTTTGTGAGTGACATTATAAATGGAGGACTTTTAGGCCACTTTGCCTGGCCCTGGGCGCCAACCGTTAGATGGTAGTATTTTGCTGAAGTTTTTATTAGAAACTAGGCTACAATCCTAGTCTTTTGATCCTTTGGATGACCTGCTGGGGTTTCAGGTTCAAAAGTTAATGATCTAAACTAGTAAATATATTTGACTAATTAGTTTGTATATTTTAGATCATAACTTTTGACCCAGAAACGCTAGAAAGTCGATCAAAAACTCAGACTCGAGCCTAGTTTCCAATAAAAACTTCAGCAAAACACTTTGGCCTAGCGGTTGGGCCCTAGGCCAGGCAACATGAGCCAAAAT
>JGI24022J15233_10006054_pt1 | contig 13013 bp, 8 predicted proteins | sample Ectturendosymbi2_FD_15233 | JGI IMG/M metagenome (IMG submission 15233)
CAAATGCCCGTTTTGCCCCCCCCCCCTGCGGACGCGCAGGCTTACAATCATATCAGATCACATCATTATAATATACTTAAACCAACAACTTAAAAACAAAAATTGTAAATAGATATGCCAAACTCAAATTGTGCGCGTGCTATGATTTTCTTTATTTTTTGCAGCATAACAGCATTTTCAATAACCTTTCAACGCTGGTTACTTTGAACCTTGACAGCAACCTTATTGACGAACTGCCTACTGATGCTTTCCTAGGCTTGACAAGCCTCTCTTCCCTGTATCTTAGGAACAACCGTATCCCTTTTATCCACAATGGAACTTTTAAAGATACACCAACGCTGCAACAAGTGTAAGCAAAATCATTTGTACTAAAAAATTTTGTATTGTTTTTAGGACATAATTCTCTTCAAATATATAGCATTAATGTATTTTACACATTCTTTATACAAAACACTTCTACGCTTTGTATACGATATGTACTGTTTATGCTTTTTAATGTTTAGGTCTAAAATATTATAGCCAACCGAATTGGATTTTCTTAGGCGTTTGAGTTCCAACGAAATTACTTACATGGAAGAAGGAAGCTTGGTACATCACTCAATGAATGGTCTATCTCTGTATCTGGACTCAAACTGGATTGTTCAACTCCCCTGTCCCACGGAAAGTATAATAAATATATAAAGTGAAAAAAGCTGACGACACGTTCATTTTTGCAAAATATGACAACAAGCCACCTTGTGGTAATAAATTATTGCTATGTTTCAGTTTTATAACACACGCTTTATTACTAAGTTGGAGGTGTCACGAGTGGTCTGCGGCCATCCTCTCCGCTTGCAGATATTGCCAGCATTGGTAGTAAGTCAGCCGCAGCATTGCATGACAACCTTTTTCTTGGACCCAGCCTTTGATGCCGAACATGAGGCTGAACAGGCTGCAAGTGCTCTTCTTCAAGTTCATGATTTGACCCCACAGAGAATCGAAAAAGGCCTGTCAATAGCGCGTGCTCAGCCCAGCCTACCACTTGGCCCATTCCTCATTAGAACAACGTGATTTTGAGTTCTGTGTTGCGTTTCTTTAACGGTACATGAAATGTGTTTATAAACCCCATTCGTATTCAACGTGTTTTTTGCAAGTTGAAAATAATTTTGAATTTGTTGAAATATACAGAAGTACTGACTACATCATTTGATTTAGATTCATTAAAAACATTTCCAGGTGGGCGATTTCCGAAACCGTACAGTAACAAACCTATATTTGCACAACAATCAACTGGAAAGAATACGTTCTTTCCAATTTTGGAATCTGGGGTTTTCTGTGCTTCATCTTGCTAACAACGCTATATTTTCAATTGAAAACCACGGCTTTGCATCAATACAATCAGGTGATGACTAAACGTTGTAGACTAAAATGATATGTAAACTATTGCATCCAACGAGCAATCAGAATGCAAAATCGTATAGTTTCACAAATTTATTATTATATTTTGCTTTTTGATTTTTCTCGTGATAAGGGCAAGCCTGGGGTGGTGCTTGCTTTTACGTAGTTTATTTTGTTTTTATTGGAGTATGTGTTTTTCATATCTTGGGTAACTGATGCAAATATCCAGGCTTTATTTCATCATATCAGGATTTTTTTAAATCTGACAAATTTTTTTTTTCAAAAAATAGCCAACTCTCGCATGCAGCATATAGAGAGTCCTATGCAAATATCATATGACACCATTCTCTGCATCTATAATGCTTTCACGCCTTTGCTGTGCTAAAAACTTTATGCTTTTTCAAATTACTGTATATCACTGCAGTGGCGTAAGCAGAAATTTCTCATGGGGGGTGTTTTCATTCAGTGGCATATGGTGGTCATCTGTATTTGGTGTACGCTGTGTGTGACGTCACAATATGACGTCATATTCATGTTTCCAAACTAACGTTTTGGCGAAGTTTTTTGACATAATATGCGTATTCGTCTACACGCACTCCCCTTAATTTATTCAGGCTGACGTCAATAAAGTTCTTTTTCGCTAACACCGGTCCGAAATAGGAAAAGTTTTTGCTGCCCCAGATACTTAGTTTTGTTAAAATTTACAGCTTAAAACTATCACTATTCTTAAATGAAGTAGTAATAATACCAGAGTATTTTGATTGCCAATGTTGCGACAAAGTGGGGCGCGTAGGCTGCAAAATTGCAATTAGCTGTGGCATCATATCTCAAGGTGACGCCTGAGGTCATAGCACATGAATGAAATTTTTTTTTTCATAGTTTTCTTTTTTTAGTAAAACTTTTCAGTAAACTACATAATTTTTTAGTTTTCGTATTTTTATCTTCAAGAAATATTTTTCAAATTGTTTTCAAGTTTATGCAGAAACACTTTCTCAAGGCGTCATAAATTGTTTTTGCCAAAACCATTACCGGGCCTGTTGGAGTTTATTTCAAATTTTAAAAATGTTTTGCAAGACGTAAGTACAAAAAAATTATACTACCGTCTTTGTAACATACAGATTCCATTTCTGCTAAAACTTCGATTACGTTTTTCAGAATTTTGAGATTTTGTAACAATTTTGAGATTATGTGCATTTTACGTAAAGATAGCGTTTGAGACGGACATATCTCGACAAACAACTTTTGTTATTCGTAATACTAAATAAATTTACACAAAATGCATTTACACAAATTTCTCTTTATTCTGAAATATTCATGACATGGTAAACTCAAGCTTAATTAAATTGAACGCAGTAAGCTATATATTGTGAAAACTACGAAATGATGTAACGTAAGAAAAGTTTTTCCTGAAATATTATGAAAAACACAGTTTTTTTCAAAATCTTCGGTGTAACTTGTCAGTCAGCAATGTCAGGTTTAAAAATTTTTTAAGTAATCTCTCCTTTCACTTTCGTGGTTGTACTAAACAACACTGCGAGTTTGTTTAAAATTGCTTCAAACTCTCCCAGAGTTTCGCTTTGCAACACTGCACCAAATACGTACATTCCAAGTCTTCAGTGTTCTTTGAAGCTGGAAAAAATGTTTTATTTGAACGTGCTATACGTCATCTGTCAGACCTTTACTGTTCTAAAGTGCAGCTTGAAAAAAGTAACTCCTCTTTCTCTCTCACGTGGCTATTTCGAGAATAGGTAACGTAAAGGCAGGATCGTTTGCGTTGTTTGTCTGCCCAGGGCAGGAAATACTCCGGAAATAGCAGAAACTTTTAGTGTCGGTAGCTTAACTACCACATATATTCTTATGTTAAAATATATCAATAATTGCTAACGTTTGCTTTGGAAAACATTAACAACATCGATTTTGGCAAAAGTTTTTCTTGTGACGTACCTTCCGTTTATAAAAACATCTTTGCGTAGAAACCGTGGTTAGCATTTTGTAAAAAATCCCAAGATTCCGAAAAGTTTTTACTCATTGGCAGTAATTTGCCAATTCTTGATTTTCTCTAATAACATTCGAAAAAAAATGATTGAACTACCGAATATTTTTATTTGTTTTCGAGAAAACATCCCAAAAAAAGATGCGTACACTCCCAGATATTTTTGTTTCTGGCTATGTTGATGGAAAAAAAATCACTCGATTGACGTTTGGCAGGTTTGTTTTCACGTTTGAATGTAGACCAAATAAAAATTTCGTCAACCCGAAATCAACATACTTAGTTCAGTCGATGGCCATATTGCAAAAATTGACATCATACACTTTGTAGCGTAACACATGGAAGCCGCAAAATTTCAGCAAGTTTGATCTAATAAAGGAAAACCAAGCCCTTTACGTTTGGTAAGGATGTGCCAGGTCTAAAAAGAGATAAAATAAAAGTTTTGGCAATGCTAATTTCGCGTGTAGATTCAAAAGAACGAACATTAGCAGTGAATTTTTGTGGTTTGAATTATATGCAAACAAACCCACGACAACAAATATAACTCGAAGTGCTTCTTCATCCATCGTTTCAAGCAGAACAATGCTGCATTTCCCCAGCACGTTTTTTTACATCAGAGGCTGAAAGGTATCTTAACGGATGCGCCGTAGCATGCTAGGAAATCTAAACTCACCAGTTACTAAGAATTGTGATTTGGCAACGTCCACTGATTAGGTGAATCAATTTTTTCAACAGTTATCGGTTATGTTGTAAATCAACATATCTTATTGTAAATCAACATACCGCAAGAAATTGTTGTAAAATAAGAATCAAACAGGTGTTACGTACAACTTGAGATTTACACGAGGAAACGCATTTCGTTCTTGGCAAAGCATTTTGCTTTTTCTCAACAGCAAAAAGTTAAACAAGCAGCAAAAGATGATGTGCCTGCGGTACCTCATTTAGTGAAGTGTAATTTCTTTCTATAACGAAACGTGTGTAACACAGCAGACATATTTTAATGAGTAGGTACAGTAATACTATTGATTTTCGGTTTCGAGTACCAGGGAATGTGGCAAGTAACATTCGATGGTTAGTATACTTTTTCCAACCCACTGCAACACAAATACTTACAATTATTTGGTGTGAGGAAAGATTGCAGTAAAAAAGATATTAATGAGTGATTTCAGAAAAAGTTGTACAAAATAAGTATCAAACTATACTCAACCTCATCTGCGAAGATTGCAAAAAAAGTGTACAAAAACTTGAGAGTTGGTACAAAAATTTGAAAAGCATGACAATATAGACCATGAAGGCCAATTTTGCTTTGCGTACTGGTTTCATTCTGGACACTCGATGCGCAATGTTGTCAGATGGCCTATCATTTTTATAGAGCATGGAAACAAGTACCAAAAATTGTCGCCTCGACCTTATAGGACTGTTTGTAAGCAGTGAACCTTTGACAAACAAAAAGTTTTGTTTTCTACGCCTCTTTACGTTTGAAAAGAAATATTTTTTGTCTATGCCCGTAAATTTACACCACTCAGTTTGGAATAACGTTTTTGAAGGTGTTTAGCTATGCAAATTTTAGAACGACTTCGTTGTTAGAGGAAGAGGTCGGTAATCCTATGCTCCTCTCTTTTAGCAACGAAGATGAACTGAAGAAAAAAGAAATCATAGATGTAAATAAATCTGCAGAAAATTTTTTGTCAGACGTTTACTAAAAAACAAAAATACTGAAATTTCAAGCACAGTTTCATCATTTTGGAGAATTCGATATGAAAGAGACGTGTGCAGCAAACACTGAGTGGTCCTTTCGCAGCTGGTCTCAGTTCTCCTTCGGTAGGTTGTGCGCATTGTGTGAGCAACATATGGTGACACGGTTGAAGATAACCATTATGATTTAAAAGCATTGCAAATTTGGCAATATCTACAGAAGAAAAACAACCGATTTTGTTTTTCAACAAACATAAATACACAAGTGTATTTGCAATGATTATATTGCTCACGGCTGAAAATTACATAGCGAAGATCTTCTTAGCACGCGCATGCCTTTTTTGTGCAAGCGTTGTTTGTTTTGAAACTATGAAGAGATCGTTGTTCACAGCACTTGGCTTGGTATCGGTAGGTTTAAATTATTGCCCAAGCGACTTGTAGTGGTGAAAGTAACACAGTGTATCAAAAATATTTCAATTTGATCGAAATGATTTACGAACAGAACAACTGATTGTGTTCTTGAGAAACAGCAGTGGATATCTGTAATTGCATGTATTATGTTCTTCACGATTAACATTCCACAGAGAGGCTTGCGTTTTTTATTCAATGCTTGTAGTGCACATCGCTTTTTGTTAAGCACAAATCTTGTTTTAACACAGGTGAAAATAAATTTTTTGTTGCTGAACTTGTGCACGCTTTTTTGTAACTATCTACGAAAAAACAGATGGTATTGAAAACAGACCACAAACGCTTGACTGTAGTCAAAAATATTGTTATTTAAATATGATAGTTTTTCTTTAAAAACCACAATCTTTTGATAGGAAAAATTGTGTAGTTAGTTATTTTCAATTTAGTTAATACAAGCTCATCCCAGAAACTTTAACTTTGAGGTCACGGCGGATACGTTTACAACGAAGTTTTTATAGATTGATTGCTTATGAGAAAAGCACTTTGTGACGCCTAAAAAACATGAGTGATGACAAAGCAAAGTTTGTTTGCCGGCAGACATAAAAGAAAGTTTTCGGGTTGGTTTAGTAGTTTTGTTCAATGTTATATAGGTAGCGACTTGAAAGCCTTGCAAAAACAAACGTTTCTTGAACGCAGAATCGCTCTTTAGCAAACGACGTTCACAGGCAGCAAGAAAATTTGCTTATGCTGGTCGCTAACCGCACTATGTTGCTGTTGATCAGTTTCGCACGTAACAAAAATATCAACTAGTCTCAAATTATTTCTTGCATTATTTTAACTTCACGATAAGGACACAACACAATGACTTTTAAAAAGGTGTGAGATTATTTTCGTTGGGAATTTTTTTTCACAAAAGAAATATGCCCCGGGATTTTGAAATTGGTTGTTCAACAATCATTACTATCTAACCGCGGCGATAGTGGCTTATTTAGATTTTATTACCATTGCCTCCCGCAAGCAACCCATGTAAAATATTTTCTTAATGGTTTTGAGACCATCCACCAAAAGAGTAGAATTACAGTGGCAAAAGTTACAAGCTTTCAGCGAAATTTCAAAATCATGACAAACGAAAGTTGAGATGCAGAAAAACGACTCCCTTAAAGCGAAATAAAGATTGAAAGCGCAGGGCATGACAACCACTGATAAGAACGTAATTGGATCAACTTGCTGTTCACCTGGATTAGTTTTAACAAGCCACAAAAATCCAACTTTCCCGGGAATGCCTTGCCAAAACAATTTAGGACGTTTGGAGAAGAATTGTTTGCCAGAACTTGAACGTAACGTCAAAATATTTATAAAAGGTTTAAAAGAACTTGAAAATGTGAAAAATAATGAATTAAAAAAATTTTGTTGGTTATGTGCTATGACATCAGCTGTCACCTCGAGATATAACGTCATAGGCTAGCTTATCTGAGCTTTGCAGCTTATCCGCTCCACATTGCCTCAACTACTGTATACAGTAGTTATCGGAATCCTTTTTTTAGTAGTGAAGTGTTTCAATCTAGAAGAAACAATCAAACATGATTTTTAACCTGGCGCGTGTGAGTTTAGGTCTGTGGATTTCAGCACGAATTTAAAAAATCCAATCGAAATTTTTTCATAAATGTGCACAAGACTTGCAGCCGGACAAATAAACTATTTTGCAAAACAGCTATATTACATGCAAGGCAAACTTGACCTGATAAAAAAAATTCAACTTGGAATTTAAAATCAGGGTTTTCAAACTGGTTTAAATCTGTGATCAATGAAAACAACCAATTATGCTTTGATCAGTTGTGAATTTTTTGTGTTGTTGCTTTTTCCTGGTTGCAATGTCAAACTGAGACTTTGACGTTTTTGCTTTTACTGCAAAGATTTCACCTTTGAAATCTCACAATATTTTCAACAAGCATCGCTGAACTTGTTCAATATGCAGGGAGTATATGGTTGAATGGGAATTCTCTCAAAGACATTCAACAGTACGCTTTTGATAATGTTCAATCGAACGAATTTTCTTTGGTTGGTATTTCAATGGCCACTCTTCCTCCTTGTACTTTTCGGAGAGTTACAGCAAGATATTTATATATGAACAGTGGATCACTCTCTTCACTAAATTCCACGGTTAGCATTTGAAATTGTTTAGTAAGCGCAAACTATTTAGAGTTTTTTGACAACAGTTGCAGTGAACGAAAGGACAACAGTCTTTCATTTGTTGATAAATGATAAAATGGTTTATTTTCGTGAAAAAACTGCCTTTATGTTTGTAAAAGTGACTTTAACCGGTAATTGCAGCTACTGTACAGTTTTAACCCATGTACTTATCTTTGAATATTTTGTTACTGTTAAAGTGATTATGAAGTAGCTTTTCTAAGCAAGGATGTGTTTATACTCCGAGTTTTGACAGTCTAACTGAATGGCTCTGCAATGCACAATTCATTTGTTGTTTTGCTCCTATCTCTGTCCAGGATTGCGGAGTCGGAGTCGTAAGGAGTCGTATGTTTTTGGGTGGAGTCCAAGTCAGAGTCGGATTCCTAACAAAACTAGGAGTTGGAGTCGGATTTTTTTGTCCGATTTCGACTCCAGATGTCCAATTTGGATCATTTTTTACGTCATACTCCTAAGTGGGGAATTCCTGTTGAAATGATACAATTTCTTCTGAAACGTTTGTTGAAACATAGATTTCTTGCTGTGCACTACGAGTTCAATTGATTTTAACAGCCAAACGTCATTCCCTTTAATTATGTTAAGGAGTCGGAGTTATAGTCGGATATTTTACCTCCGACTCCGCAACCCTGCCTCTGGCTTATTTGTGTATTTTGCATCATTAAAAACTGTTCAGTAACCGTTTTATTAGTTTCTATGAAAGTCTTTGAAAGTATTTTTTGTTTTTGCAGATTTTTTGCAGTATGTCCGTATCTGAGAATTTGCATTTGGAGAGTAATCAGATAAGGAACCTTTCTACGACACTTTTTTCAAACTCCAGCTATGTACATAGACTTTACCTACATCAAAACCAAATTAGTTTCATATCTGATGATGCTTTCCATGGGACAAGAATTCGCGAGCTTCACTTGCAAAACAATCACTTGGTTGGTGGTTCACGTTATTCCCGGATAATTACAGGAATATTGAAGTACTGCCTGTGCACAAGTAACAAAAATCAGCACGCATTGATGCTATTTAATGGAAATCGATTTCAAGATGCCGTATGGCGAAATCGATTTCCATTAAATAACATCAATGCGTGCTGATTTTTGTTACTTGCGCACAGGCAGTACTTGAATTGAAGATATGGGTAGACAAGAATCGCCGCAGTTAATAGAAAGGAAAACACAGGTTGATACTGATGCTCAAGAAACAAGTAGAGCTTCCAAATTACAGGAATATTGATACTTACATAGCTTGCACACCAGAGCGGCCTTTGTCACACTCAATTTACACTTGGTTTTGCATTTTATAGTGAAATTAAAGTGTTGAATGGAGTTGCTTTTGCATTTTATCATCCGCTCAAGCTATGTAACTCCTGGTTTTTATTCAGGTTACTCTCCCTTCTATACTTGGAATGACAGGCTTGCGCTACTTATACCTGTCTTCAAATTTTATTCAAAACTTAAGCCCGGTAAGCCATTTGATGCGTGACAAATATTTAAAGCTTCGTTACTAACTGATAAGTGTATAAAAGTATGAGAGTGCAACAACGATGATTAGAGCTGCTATTGAATTAAATATTTTATAACCAAATGTTTTGATACAATTTTTTATGTCTGCAGTGATTAGTTACAAACGCTGCCGAGGTTTCCTTTGTCGTTTCCACTGGCAGCTAAATGCAAATTGATTTGAGCTGCTATTGATAACACACACCATTAGTTTTTATTCTTTCTGGTAAAATGTATTTTTAATTGATACTGCGAAAGGCATCATAATGCGGCAAAGTACACATATGTTAATTTGTATCCCTACAAATATTGTAATGAAAAACAAATGCCATATCTTATTTACAAATCAGTCTTCATTTTCTCGTAGTAAGGGTGCATAACATTTTCGTAGGCTTCATAATTTTTGCAGATTTCTTATTGCTATCACATAGCAAAAACCTAGAATGTAGACTGAAAACTTGCCAAAAACGGAAGTAACATGAATGATTAGGAAGATTTCATGTCACCAACATTCAAGTGGTTTTACAATCTTTTTGTAAATTTCTGTGCAATATATGTCACTATAATTAAAAAACAAAGATAAAAGTGTTTGCTCTTAGCTTTAATGCGAAGGTTGGAACAAGATCAAGAGCAGCCACTGGTTTCAATATGAAACAGGTAGATTAAGGAAAGGAACATACTAAAGCTTGAAACTCAGACGACTAAGCAAAAATTTGTCGAATTTCGTGACTTTAGGATTGTAACTGCTTTTTCTGGAATCTAACACAACAAAAAAAGCTCGCCTTAAACAGTTTTATCTGACGTTATGTTGCACCTTAGAACCAAAGATTCCGGTCTTTTTTAGAATCCTTAGTTTTTTCCTTTTCTTGGTCGTGACTGAAGATTATCTGACGGTAAATTTTCCATACCCTTCCCGTACGGAATCCTGCCAAATCTATAAAAAACAAAATCCACGATGAAACCTCCCCGATATCAATATCTTTTGGGAACAAGCTTGTATGCATCTTTGAAACAATGTTGAGAGCAATGTTCATTAGGGGAAATAATCCTAAACCATTCTCCAATGTTTCTGAATGCTTTACACACACATATTTCGACACACAATTTCAAACCGCCCAAGCATGCTATATGCAAGAACTCTTCAAGAAACCTAGTTTTTATAAAGTGATGGCTTGCAGCACAGTTGTTTCTAACAAATAAACACCATTGTCATCGAACTTATTGGCATCTACTTTTGTTGCAAAGGGATTGCTCGATGGACACACAAGCCTCGTGTACTTTGATGCTTCCCGCAACAGCATCAGGGCCATTCGATCGGGATTGTTGGATTCGCTCCTTTCTTTGCAAAGATTGGATTTGTCGAATAATTTAATCGATGTCATTGAGGAAAGAAGCTTCAGGTTACGCAAGCATTGATTGGACCAGTAGTTATCAAGCTTTTCTTGGTCTGTGTAGCGTTTTTTAAAGAAGAACATCCGATGGACCAATTTGCTATGCAAAATTAAAACTACAAACACAAGAACCTGAATATCGGCATTACATAATTTACAGTAAAGGATACAACCTTCACAAAGACTTTATCAAGGATTAATGTAACTCTCTGCGGACCACTAAAAATTCCAGGTGGACCTTGAGATTCACTGGACTACATTTTTGGAACACTGCTTTGTCTTGTTTGCCACGCCTACGCTATGCCCGTCACCAGTCTCAGTGTTTTTTGGAATTCTGCTGGGCATGGAAGTTACATTAAAGGCAATCAAAAAGCAAAAATCTAATAGAAATTAACAAAACTTGACTATTTTTTGTGAAATAGAAGACTTGAACTTTCATTTGAACGAATCCATTTCTTTGAACTTTGTTTTCAGCAAGTTCAACGACTTGAACATTCATTTTAACAACCCAAAACCACTCCTTTTATTGTGGTCATTATCCTGATGTCTCATCTATGCAATTACTTTTTACAGTTCAAACCTTGGCCAATTAATACACCTTGACTTGAGAAACAACAAAATACAACACTTACCTGCTTTTGCGAACCATCGTCTTAGATGGCTTTATTTACGTGGCAACAACTTGCTAAAAACTGTTGAAGAAAACGCTTTCGCGAATATTGCAGACAGCCTAGAAACTCTCCAACTACCTGATGTTACTTTGCCATGCAAGTAAGAAATACTTTTGTAATTAGTTGCACAAGCAAATTTTTGTAGCTTCTGTTTTAGTATTGATTTAACAAAATGCATGTTAATTAAAAAACAGAAAAGGAGTATCACGCTGATTTTTGTACGTATTTTTAAAAATTTGGAACAACAACAAATTGCTCCTGACTGAAGGTTTCATTGGTTTCAGGTTCATTTTGAAATAATTTCTTAATACTATTGTACAGAGTAGCCCGTAAACCCTTACCTACACATATGTTATTATGTTATAGTTAGCTATGTATGTATCATACATTTTCTTTCATGTTTTTCAGAGAAATTTATAACATATAATATGTAGGTCACCTTTTTGCAAGATCCCCAGCACCAATGAAATAGCCCGCAACACGTCCGGACAACCTGTGATAACTCTCTTTACCTAACGGTCTTGTGCCTCTGAACAATTTTATCACTCTTGATGAAATGAGCAGTAGAGTAACTAAATATTCGACCCAGGTGGGCAAAACTTAGCTGAAAGAGCCTCACTGGCCACCGTAGGAGGACCACTAGCCAAAACTCAGAAAAAAAATTTGGAAGTGGCAGTGAATCCGGATGTCGTGGATGTATATACTAGCTAAAAAAAGGAAAACAGCACGAAAAACGCAAAAAGCAACCTACAGAAAACCAAAGGAATACTAAATATCAAGATGTCAGCTAAAGGGGCCCCGTTTTTACATTTAGCGTGTCAGGAGGGGCGGCTCGCTCCTCCTTTGGAATAATAACCCCTGTTATATTGAGAAAAAGGTCTCACAGATCATGGCATCACATAATATTTAGCCGCGGGAATGAGGAACATCACATAGAGAAACTGAATATACACGATATACGAATGGTTAGCCTAGGGACTAACCAGTAATCACCTACACACTGTTACAACTATTGTAAGTGTAGTCGAATTTTAGCCGCCTCTTGCAGGCTTGTTTGACTTCATCCCTGTTATGTCACAAATGCTCGTGAAATTTCAAATTTTACTGTCAAACCAGTGACTACTATAAAAGTGATTTAACATAAATTACTTTTGCACTAATAAATGGTCAAACCTCGTGGCCTCAGCCTTTTGAACACCTGCGCGGTGAGACGTTAGGTGAACCTAGAACTTGACAAAGATTTTGTCGTCATCTGCTGGAAAAACTAAGGCAATTCTACTGTTTGCGTTTTCGCCTAATTCGCTATCGACGTGTGCACAACAAGTTTATTTGGAACTGCAACTGTTTTGCCTTGCTGGCTGCGGTTAGACGTGGTGTGAACGGTATAAACCAATTCTCTATAGCAACTAAGAAAGCCAAGTTTGAGGTCAGGTTTGCTGCAGCTGCTTAAACATTTTGCGCCATTTTCACAAAAGTTTCTGTTGATTAAATTCAAGTTTTTAAATTCAGCCAAGTTGTTATAAGTTTTTAACCGACGCTACTTTGGAAAAAAATTATCTATTGCTTCGAATTGGTTGAAAACATCTTGTTTGCCCAATTTCTTGTTAAAACACACAAAACTGTTTCTCCACTCAGTAAGCTGAATTAAAAAAATTGAAGCAAAAATTAAAAAAAATGAAGCAAAGCAAGCAAACTGCCTCATACTTTGTAACCCATGGTTCATCTGTGCATGCTGTGTTTTTAGATGCCTCGAAAGCATTCGATCGAGTACTACACATGAAATTAT
>JGI24022J15233_10006058_pt1 | contig 13011 bp, 6 predicted proteins | sample Ectturendosymbi2_FD_15233 | JGI IMG/M metagenome (IMG submission 15233)
AATGTGTTGCTACGCCTGTGGTACTGCCAAAGAACATTTTGCAATGCACCTGATCTCGACTTACAGTACAATGTTGGTGAAACACTAAGAAATAAACATCAGTATTCTGATCGCTAAGGGGGGTGCTTGAGCCCCTTCAGCACCCCCCCTGGCTGCGCCTTTGCTGTGATGTAACTACTGCGTTGTGATATGTTCAATTTCGCTTTTAACTTCTGAGGCAAAATCACATTGTTTCAGTCATTGTTGAAAAAACCAGACGACTTATCAAAACGTGCGGGTTGCACAATTTGTGTTTTTTCGTGAAATGTTGTAGCGGTAACTCCTTACTTCAGTGTTTGGCACTCATAATAGGAGAGTTTTTACAAGTGTCAAGATCATAACGTTTAACAGCATTTGATACACGTAGTGTTAGAGGTAGATTTATCTTGGAGATGGAGATTACAGGCGTCTAGCTATTGACCTGGCAGTGGTCTGAGCGACGAGTGAACATGTTTTCAGTGATCAACGGCTTAACGAAAAGCTTTGCTGTGCGTCGTGAGACTTCCTATCCAGTTGCGACATAAGCGAGCTGTTGGGCTAAAATCTGTGCTTCAGCAGTAAACAGGTGGGGAACGGTTGTGAATCAACACATGTGAGCCACACATAGTGTGTGTGTGTACGATCAAGAACAACGAGATTGAAAGCAGGCCGCCTCCGTTAGAATAGTAGGCGCCGGTGTGTTGACAATAGTAGGCGCCGGTGTGTTCTTCGTCTGCTTAGTTAAAAAGCCGATCGCTTAATGACCGCTATTCATTATCCTGGCGGCTATTCTTAACACCCCTGCCGTTTTTCTGTAGCGATCACAAAACAATGACGCATTATTTGCAATGAGGATAAAGGTTTTTGACCTCAATGTATGTGGGAATTCACTTGACCATAGGCAATGGCAAACTGATGACGCTTTCACAAATACGCTGGTGCGAAACTAGCGCACACATATGTTATGAAGCGACATACTGGCGCTGTTAAATAAATATTATTAATCAAAATACAAATCTGTCTTTGCCTCAGTCTGTCCAACCCCATTTTGGGTGCTATGTCATGTGCCTGGTGGAACACACACACGATGACGGTACTCCATCATGGTCTGTAAAATTTTACTGTGTTTTTTTCTTGCTTGATATTTACAGTTAATTAATAAATAAATGTTTGGTTCAGAAAAAAACAAAACTTGTTGAGTGCAGCGAGTAAAAATACGACTTGTACGTATGGGTGCCCGGAGAAACAAGCAAGGAGGGGCACATTCCTTCCCCTATAAATCTTTAAGCAGTGGTTTAACGCAGTGGTTCTTAACCTGTGAGGATTTTTTCTGTCGAAATATGTGAAGCATCAAACTGAATATTCTAAGCTTGTCTGCGAAACTCAGTAAGCAGATGTGAACTTCGTGTACGCAGACACAAATAAGCTGTATTGTTACGTCATACACTTACAATGCAAGCACTTTGCGCAACAAGCATTCTACACGGCCAGTATTATGCCTTTACTTGGGATGAGTTTCAGTACCAGTTTATTTAGGAACAACTATGAACAAACATCAATGGCAAGCAAAATTTCGAGCCTTGTGCGAAAAAAAGTTCGGAAGAGATTGCTGGATCTGAAGTCAGATTTGCGATGAGCAGTCTCAAAAATGAGACCTGGCATTGCATCGATCGTTATCAGAAAACATGCGCTAAAGTCACATTGATTTGGTTGTATAATTGTTTGTTTTTAATGTTCTTTTGCATTGAAACATTCGATTTGCTGAACACAATATTTTTTTCGAGAGCGTCAGAACTCTTGCAGATAGTTCCATTCAATGTAAGTTATTGAAAATGAAGATTCAGTCTCAGTCTCAACCGGGAGTGGGTGATAAGGCGAAAAAGATTTAGAAACGCTGGTTTAACATAACATTTTGCATTGTGATGATAGCTATATCCGAGAATCGGTCGCACGGGTTTTGATCATCTCATCTCTATTTCATCAGAATTTTAGCAGCAGGCACTTATCTTACTGATTTTTCAAATTAAACTTCCCAAATATACTTCGAAAGTTAGCTAATCCACTGCAGATTGCATGGTAATAAATTTGTCATACGCGTGGGGTTGGCATTCAAATAGCTGTTCGGTCTAAATTACGCAAACTGTTGCGTAATAATGGGATAATCAAAGTGAACATATGTAACAGACTGTCTATGGAAAGAGATCCTTTCTCAGCAAAGAATCAGACACTTTAAGATCTTAGAGTAGACTCTAATGCCACTCTAAATTAGAGTATATATTTCGCCTGCGATGTAGGCATCATCAGCTCTTATTCACATAGAATCTGTAACAGACACTTCTGCAGTGTGGATGTAATCAGTAAGTACCGTAGAGGCTAGCAATTGCTTCTGTTCATGTAACATTGTTGCGTTTGTAAGGTAGCGCAAGTTTTATTGCGTTTGCAAGGTAGCGCAGATCTGTTTTAGCTATGTATGTACGAAGCCGACGTTATTTTCGGGCAACTACCGCCAAACCGAGTGGTTCCTTTCGGTGCGCTCTTTCTGTGAGAGCGTTTTTCTCTTTACAGTACAGTGCTCGTCTCCAAGCGAGCCCTTCGGTTTGTGCGCCTCGAGGCAGTGAGCGGCGCGTGGTGAGAATAGTAGGAATGGTCAGACTTACACTTGACGAGACCCCGAAAATGTACAAAAGCAATGAAACGTCTGGCAACTGATGCAGAAATAGTGCAGCATATTTGTAGAAAGACTGAACACACCCATAAGTGTCTGTGGTGGCAGCCATACTGTAGTCGATGCCATTCTGGCCTATTTCAACAAGCACGTTTCAACCTGCAGTTAAGGCGGAAACTCTTCATTTGTTATCGTCATCGTACAGCTTGAGCTCCTTAAAACATAGTTCAGAAAGATAAGATGATGGCTTCGGCATTGAAAAGAGCATTGGACTTCATCTTGACAGACCTCACAGCTAAGCTTATTTGAGATATGAGCTTGTAATTAACCCCTTTGTCCCACAAGAACTCAACTACGGAGACGATTGCCTGTCACCTTCGGTACTTTTAAGCGTACATGTTTAAACCAGTATTACATTTTTAGTGTAGTGTCCATGCCTTAAAGGTGTTTACATTAATTGCGTTATCTTTACTCAAAGCAATCGTACGTGGTTTCGAGGTGCTTTTATTACGAAAGCCTTCACAAGATTTAAACATTTCCATCATTTCCATTCACACGCCAAGGATCATCTTGGCATGGAGTGGTGTCGCGGCCCGCAACAAGCTGCTTCAGGTTTTACTTCAGTTGTTACGGATAAGCAGAAAGGCATTGTGTGTCAAATCAACAGCACGGTTGCTCAAACTGTAACTAACAACAGAAAAAAACTAATCTCTATCTTGTCTTCTATCCTTTCCTACACCACAAATGACCACGCTCTTTGTGGGAAAGAAGCAAAAGACAACCATATGCAGAAGCTGCTTGATGGTTGCATTGAAGCAGGGGATAAGTGCGAGAGACAACATAAAATGACAAGTGGGAATGTTCGACATACGTCCCATCGAACACAATGAGTTTATACCAGCTATGTCCAACCCAAATGGCTTACAGAGCCAAAAACTATGTCACTATCTTAACCAGGGCCGCACATTGAATGACGTAATAATGAGAGCCGCACATTGAATGACATATTATTGAGGGACGCACATTGAATGGCTTACTTTGATCTTAGCAACCTAAATTTAGTTTAACCTGAGGTACTGAAAGTGTTCAAATCGTAACTGCAATGGTAACAGACGTGATAAAGTGTCACTGAGGGCCACTTGCATCAAAAATGTCAAGTTCAAGACTGTCAAAATAGGAGGTTGTCAGAATATAGGATGCTTTTACTACAGCGAAAAAACTGGGCCGCACAAAATCTTCGACTGGGCCGCATGCGGGCCGCGGTCTGGAAATAGCCCAGCTGGTTTGTACGGATAGCCGAGCATATTTTGAGAAATGACCTTGTAGCAGCTGCTAACAAGATAACAGTATTTTCTTTGGTCGCTGATTAGACAACAGATAGTTCAGGATACAGTAACTATCACACGGAATTCACCGTGTAGATTCAGAACAGGAAGGAAGATTCAAGAGGAATTGTTTGGATTTTCCGCCCTAGAGCATATTAAATAAGCTGCAGTAGCATATTCAGTATATTCCGCCCTAGAGCATATTAAATAAGCTGCAGTAGCATATTCAGTATTAATACACATGCCAAAACTTGATTGATACGAGCCGTTTAAACTCTCACCCGAGTAATTGATAACATCCAGCTTGAAGATATGTATAAAACGTCGATATTAGTATATCCTGGTTCCCAGATTCTGCACATCTGCGAATTGGAATTCGGATGATTGTCCCCTATCCAAATCCTGCGGACGCCATGCTCGCTGACAGGCCTAGCATCTGTGTACTGTAGCTAGAGGCGTAGCCAAGGAGTCAATGCCTACCCAAATTTCTAGAATTTCTTGTCATTTTGTGCTTTTGGAGTTGGTTTCCCAAACAAAATACTGTTGCTCGTTTAAAGTCAAAATATTTTCCCCAAAAAATTTTGGGGCTGGCTACGCCAATGACTGCAGCTGAAACATGCAGGAGCTATGTTCTGCAGCGGCTGAAAAGTACTTGTGATGTTTTTGGTTCTGATCGTTCACCATACGAATTTTAGTTGAAAACAGGTGTAAAAGTGAATAGGTTTAAACTGCTGTAGCATTTTAAAACGTTATGTGCGAACAGCGGCGTAGCCAGCCCAAAAAATTTGTGGGTGCCAAAATGTTTGATTTTCGGCGAATAACGCTATTTTGTTTGGGATACCGCCTCTCAAAGCACAAAATGACTACTTTTTAAAAATTTGGGGGCGCCTTTGGGCCTCCCTGGCTACGCCTATGTGTGCGAAGTCTAAGCATTGAAATTACAAATTAAAGCAACCAAGTTGCAAAGGGTAATACAGATCGTGTACCTTGTACTGTTAGAAGATCATGCTATTGCTCATAGAATGTTGGACAATCCATGGAAGCTTTTGAAAACGAAAAAGTAGTTCGAATCACTACAAAGGCGTTTAATCCCAGTTAAGACTTGTATCACACTTTTCAACAAAACAATTGCCGTTATACAATTGCTATTTCCAACCAAGCGAAGAGGAGCAAGCACAGGTATGGTCACGGTCAGGTCAAATACGGCCCGTTAAGCTCTTTAATTCGGCCGCTGAACTTGTCCAAATTATAACAGGTCAATTAGTTGTTTCATCTCATGTTAGTTTGCACAAACAACCCAACCATCTGTTACCGATCAGGCTTGCCCTCTGTCAAATTGTCTAATCAAACGAGGCCTGCGAGTCAACGTCTGTCTACCTCTCCAAGCTAAAGAAAATTTTGTGTAATTCTCGCAAATTGGTTGACCATCGTGGAAGAGAGAAGCTCTCCGTATGCACTGAAAGGAAGAGTTCCAGGCCACGTGAAAGCTCACAAGCGCTTTATTGTCTTGTCACCATTTAAACATAACTACGTTTAAAAAGTTGGACGAATACCACAAATATACGAAGGCGTGATTTGTGTTTGGCTAACGTTAAATCTCACGTTTTATGTAGCATCTATTTAGCTCAGTGAAAGACACGTGCAGTAATTTTTTTCTGTAGAGTCAAAATCTGCTGTTTCTTCATAGAAAATAGTAGGGGGAGTACTATGCTTTCGTTATTGAAAACAAAATTTTTATAATCTGAAAGCCAAAGATAGTGGAACAAGATTGTTCTGCATTTTAATGGTTATGTTGTTGAACAATTGGGCGAGAAAAAAGTTTGCCGTTTGCCATCAAATATATTTTGTACGATGGCTGCTATTTTCGGCCGGTCAAGATGTTCTACCTCTGGAATAGTTTAAAAATTGGAGGTACTTTCCTTTGTTACTTTAAAGCTATTCTTTTGATTCAGTTATAGACAATTTTTCATATGTGTGTGCAGTAAAATGCTTTTTGGTACGGAAATGGTCGGTTAATTAATTTGCTGCTTGTGTTTAGCTTTTCGCAAACAGGTCGTTTCCTTAACAACTTTGTGAGTGTGTTGGAATGGAAGACAATTCTCAGGAATCAAAAATTAGTATTTCGTTCGACGAAACAACCGATTGCTTGCCGGAAACGAAGCATAAAACGGACACCAAGTACTGCTGATCTTTATTCGCCTTTTTGTATTTCTGAATTACTGTCGGATTTTACCTTCGTAAATTAAACTAAACAGAAAACAAGCTGAAAGTTGAAAGTCTAAAACGTCTGGGCGCGGGTGTTGAGCTTGACAACATTTTAATTGTGGTAAAGCTTCATACTGGTTGTGGAAGCGCGAACATTCCATGGATATTCTTCCATTGAACTTCTTCGGCTGAAATTAAAAAAAAGAAAAAGTTAAAACCCTGCTCAGGAAACCTTAAAATGCTATACGAGTCAGGAAAACATGGGTATAATGCTACCCAGAGATCGACCGATATGGGTTTTTTTGGGGCCGATAGCCGATACCGACAACTGATATTTTCAAAAATTTTAAATCTTGTTTTCTGCTTCATTGTCAACAGTATAGCGTATTCTATGCCTTACCTTTTTTCAAAAACTTCAAAGATCAGGATTTATGAGCTAAGAATTTTCAAATTGCAGCAACTTCACTATTTTGCTATGACTTTTAATTAATCTGATTACGGTAATGATGATGCTTTTGTTTCGGCTGCGACGACCAACGCGTGCTCCATGGTTCATCTTGCCTGGTTGTTTATGAAAACGCACCTGCTATCGTTGCTGCAAGATAACTGTCTTGACTTGGTTCGTTCTGCTTTCTTGCGCAAGTTGTCTGCATGCGTCAGGAATATAACAGCGTTTTCTCAACACCAACTGAGGCCGATAAAATCGGCCGTTTTGGCCGATGCCGATATATCGATAAAACCCAAATATCGGTCGATATATCGGCCCTGGCCGAAGTATCGGTCTATCTCTAATACTACTCATAATTTGATTACGTCTTCCTGGGACACACAACATCCATGGTTTCCGGACCAAACTATTCTTTACTTCCATGCGTCCATTGTTAATCACTTTCGCAACAAAATTGTATGTGCGCAGCGAAACATACATATCATACATTTTTTATGCACTGTACCACCAAAAAGGGGATGTTTTCTTTGTGCGTAGAAAACGTCATACGCAGATCCGTTTTTTTTCATATCAAGTCATGGTGTAGGAAGACTCTTCACATAAGGTATCGAACTATTGGTGGTCATATTTGGCCAAACAGGTTTTGCACTTAAAATTGCATTGGAATGTTAAGGTAGTAAGGTGCCCAAAATTTGTCACACATCAGGTAACCATGGGTAGTATAGTACCCATATTTCCTATATTAGATTTTCTGGGAATAACTCTGGCACCATTCCATTTATATCTGAAAATCAGGAAAAGTCATAGTAGCACAAGTTTCTACTTTTTTTTTAAGTATATGAAATCAACAAAAAAACAAGCCCCTGGGCCTGGGTAGTGCACCACCCAGGAATTTTGAGCAGGGTAACGCGGATTTTGATAATAAGCTGCTTTATGTCGGTTTAGTTTATCAAGTAAAAAGTTAATTGCAAATTGCAATGCTACGGCGTTGCATACTTGCGCGAAAGTTTTAGTAGTGCTCGTGTTTCTTTGAGGATATAAGAACAAAAGTAGTGTGTTTGGGTCACGTCGCAATGTATTTGAATCAGAAATTGTGATTCGCGAGAATAACTTGTTAATGAAGGCGCTGGATTAAGCCCCGTCTTTGGGCCATTTTTCTGCGCCAAGTAGTGAAACTGACAATTTTTTGTTGAAAAAGTCATCCCGGAACGAAAAGCAGACGTTTTCTGAACAAGCAGTTTTCTGAGTTTTCGGGAATTTTAAGTGACTATCAACGGCGAGTGACAATTATTTTTTAGTCAAATGGAGTAGAGAGGACAGCAATATGCCAAGCGCACAGGACAAATTTTATTGCACGGATGCAGACAAATGATATGTCGGTGATGATTTGTCCTTTTTTTGATTTAGATCAGGGGTGTACAAACTTTTGCTACTGCCGGCCGCATTACTTTTATTTATATGAAGTATGGTCGCCAATGAGTTCGAGTTATATTTGCGAGATACGTTTAATTAAAGAATAGGTTTTATCCGGTATATGTCATTTACTTGTGCCTAAAAGTATAATAAAATGTCAAGCATTTTAACGAATTTATTAAAAGAAAAGTATGCAAAGCATCGTAGCAATTAATGACTCGCTTGATCTTGCTCGTTGGCAGATAATTTTGCAACAGCACGGCCGCCAAATCTTATTTTAAATTACATGTGGATGGCCGCAACTTTCATTGTCGAAGGCCACATGCGACTGTACGGCCGCAGGTTGTGTACCGTTGATTTAGATGATTTACGCCTTTTGCCGCTCTAGATTATGAACGCATGTGGCAAAAAAACACACCAATTTTACACTTGCGACGCTGTGGATCCTTAAAATCAAGTTACGAAAGACTTCCGATTGAAAAGAAGTTCCCCTGTTTTTCGCAATACGTGACCCAACTCGCCACCGTTGAGGGCGAACCTATACGCAAGTAATTGTTTAGTAAAACTGACTTTTCTATTTTCAGAGACAAACAAGCTGACAGAGAATCATGGGGCCGTAAGTCCCAGTTCGTCTTTGCAATGATTGGTTACTCTGTTGGTCTCGGCAATGTTTGGCGATTTCCTTACCTTTGCTACAAAAATGGAGGAGGTACTGACTTTTGCTACAACTGTACATGTTTTCTTTGCCGCAACTAGAATAATGAGGTGCAGCGTTGTTTAGTAGGGAAGTTTTTTGTTAACGTTCCATCTCCTTATTAGTAGTTTATTGTAAAACATCTCTTTTGAGGTAAAAGTTTTCTTTCAATCATTGACACGTTTGCCTATCTGTTAAGGAAGTATTAGGATTTTCTTTCAATCACTGGCACTTTTATGTCTTTATGTTTGCTGATCTGATAAACGCAAAGTGAAGTAAAGTTGGTTTTTGTTGACANAAAAAAANTNCGGCATGATCTCCATAGGCGTGCTAATCAGGTTGTCTTTCTTACTGGTTGATCAGGACTACTNGTCGTAAAGTTCACCAAAAGCAAATCTTCGGTTAACTACAATGAGTTCATCGCAATCTTNATCCTTTNATAAATTTTATCAAAACGTTCAGCTGTGTGCAGAGCCGTTCTCACCTAAGTGCGACTGTTGTAGCTCCGCAAGCACACCAGAGCGCAATCAATTGTCTAAGCCGGGGTTTCCCAAACTGTGTGCCGCGGCACATTAGTGTGCCTCGAAAGTTTCATGCTTTGACAGAAAGCTATAAAATGTTTGGTCCATGCAGCAGTAGGTTTTCGCCATCATGAAATAGGTGTTCCGCGGTCAAATCCAGAACTTGTTAGTGTGCCGTGACGAAAAAGGTTTGAAAAGCACTGGTCTAAGCCCCATCCGTTTTGAAAGAGTGTTTACCACGACAAACTCGAGATAACGCGAAATTCGATACTGCGTACCTCATGTATTGTTTCACAGGTTGCGAAATCCTTTTCATTGCGTCAACAAGGCTGCTTACTGTTTCTTAGGCCATCTTTCACGTTGTACAGTTACTTTACATGCAAGCAGCTTGTTGCAGTGCTGTTTCCGATGCCGTTCCCGCTGAAGTCGCGCAGCTCTGTGTAGGAAAAGTTGCCTGTTTACTTGTTACAAACAAAAGCGCGGGGAGTTCAAATCATCTACACACATAAAACGCAATTGCAGGTCTGGAACATCAAACATAAAGTGACTTTCTCAGACATAAAACGACACTCACAAAGTGGCAGTTGGGGCCTCGAACCTCAGGCAGTTCTTGAATTGCGCTAGTTCCAATTCTGTTTCACAAGACTCGTAGATTTGAACCCGGTCAGCATTTTTTACTTCTGATAAAAAACCTAATCGCTTGCGGGTTTTCATGGGATGCTATTTCTGTCGAACCACGGCCCCGTAACTTTGTTTTTGCGGTATAATCTAGAGCAGCGTTTCTTAATCTTTTGGGCGCCATGGACACCATTAAATTCTGACAAAAGCTATGGATCCCTTAACAAGAAGTACATGTCAATATTCGAAAATAGGTTTTGCTGAATCGATGTTGTCTAGTCGGAAAGTCTGTACACAAACTTAAACCTCTGCTGACTTCTTAAAGCACTTTTATGGAACCCAAAGTGATTCGTAGATACCAGGTTTTTGATTTGAGTATCGTCGATTTGACCATGTAGTTGCAAAAACAGATCTTACCTCTTTAGTTTGTTGCCTCGTTAAACGCAACGAAAACACGATGTGGACGTGCACAAATGCGATCTTACTTTGTGCAATATCCATTATCGCTAAATTTTGAAGTGACCTAAACTGAAACCTCGGAAAACTGTATGCAACGTTGCTTCCCACACAGCTTTTGAGAAACGATTTCGTTTGCTTTTTGTTTGCTGTAGTTTTGTTACTGTTACCGAAAGAAACAATTTGGTCTACGACAGCTTTCTTACTTCATTTTGCTGCATCAATTTCAATGTTATTTTTGGTAAATTAGGTTAGGTGCATAAAGTAAGAGTTCATATCGTGTTGCGCTTTTAGTGCAAAGGCTGTAGGGCAGGTTTTTAAGGTGTTTTAGGAATCCGATTCGGGTCCCTAGAACTGAAAATCGGGTCCCTAGAATCAGAGAAAATCGGGTTCCTAGAATCAGAAAAATCGGGTTCTTACAGGTCCTTGCCGGGTACCTAACATTTTCCTTAAAAAAACTGCTGTAGAGTGTAGAGAATCATTGTTTCTGACCCGAGTTTTCCCCAAACCCGTTTTTGAACTATTTTCTACAACCTGAACCCTGGTTTTAAAATCTGCAAACCCGAATTTTTTGGAAAAATCTGGCAATCCCGTTACATTTAACAATTTCAAGCAATTTGGCTTGGCTGTATGCTATTCATACTATTCTTTCATAATTTTGTCAGCCTTGTTTCATTTTATTACAATTGTGTGTTTTCAAAAAAAAAAAATTTCAAAGCCATGTCTATTGAAAGGAATCCTTTCCCAGCAAAGAATCAGACACTAAGATCTTACAGAGTGTAATTTCGCTTACTAGGTAAGCATCATCAGCTCTTATTTAAACATATTTTTTAAAAGCCATGCCCTGATTTTCATGCGTCCATACAATATTAGTGAAAAGCTGTGGTTTAGCAGCAGAGACTTACCGTAATCAGCTTGTGTATTTTAGTTGTTTTTGTTGTTTTTTGCTGAACTAGTTTTGTGTCCTTTATTGTTTTAATATTTGCGTTGTACTTTTTGTTATATGCGTGCATTTTTGTTATTTTGCAAACTTCAGCTTGTTTAGAACAGTTGGTTGTGGCCCGTGCTTAATTAGCAGTAGCCAGCACTCTGCTGTATTGATCGGATGGCGGATGTCTTTGAAAGACCATATGGCCATTTCGCCGTTTCCTGGTGTAGTGTTTCGCACTAATTTCACAATCAATACAGCGGAATGCTGGCTACTACTGAGTATAGCAGTTTCAATGTAACATTGAGCGTGTTATCGAGCACAATCGCATCTTCCTCAAATGCCGAAACCCGAGTTTTGAAATTTTGTCCCGAATTTAAACACTAGAGCGGCTATGTCCAACCGAAATTGCTTGCTGAGCCAAAAATTATGTCACTATCTTAACCAGGGCCGCACATTTGGTGACATATTAACACCTGAGGGCCCCACATTGAATGGCTTATTTGATCTTATTAAACTAAATTTAGTTTAAGCCAATGTACTGAAAGCGTTCGAATCCTAACTGTAATGGCAACAGACGCGATAAAGTAGCTCTGAGGATCACCTGCTTTAAAAATGATAATCGAATTAAGGACAGGTAAAAAGATAATCGAAATAAGGACAGGTTGTCAGTATGGAGGATACTTTCACTACAACGAAAACCTAACGGGCCGCACAAAACCTTCGACTGGACCGCGGGTTGGACATAGCTGCACAAGACTGAAAGGAAGCAAACTTATTTTTGTAGGCTTAAGGTTGCTAGTGAATAATAATCAATGGCGCGTGACATTTTTAAAGTTAAGTTCTCGCCAGACTCGAGTTGGGTTTTCATGGACTTTAGTGATTTTTGAAATTGGTCATTGTTGACAGGACCTGCAGCCAACTCATGACAGTACAGGGGGTTTGAAATTCGAACTGGTTATTCAATTTATGCTCTCACGCTTGCTGTGCCGAAATAATTTTCAAAAAGCAGCTCGAATCTAATAGTGTGTTCTTCATGAAAATGGTGCTATATCTTTAATGGGAAACAGTCCGACATCAAGAGTTTGTGACCACTGACCCATGCGCGGTACATTTAGTGCGTCATTGATAGTATAAGGCAAGTTCAGCGGACGACATAGATTCTTATTTTTATCCCTGGGCGTAGTATCACAATTCAACATCCTACCCACTTAATGACGCTCCATAAATCTTTTCTCGCCCGATTAACTGTGACCACGAAATTGCTGCGAAAGCTCGGAGCATAAAGTCTTGCCAAGGCCGTACCCGCAGCTTCACAAGTAAGGTTTAATTTACTTTCGAAAGGTGTAATTGTTCTTTACACATGCTCGTTTCTTGCGTCTACGTTATTTTAATCAAACATGATGAATTTTTTATATTTTTAATCAAACGTAATGAAAGTTCTAAATCGTTTGACTAGGACAATCACGTATTTTACGCATCTTCAGGCTTGAAAATTGCAAGCAAATCCTTACGGGCGCGATGATGAATAACAAAACCAAGACTTTAAGAAAGCATGCGAATGTCTCAAGCACAAGCTGTGACCATTAAGCTGACCTGACGAAAACTGGAAAGCAAGACTGACCAGGGCTCTCACAAATGCAACTCCAAAAATCCCCAGAACAGTACCAAAAAATCCCTAAAATCCCTAAATCTGTGGTGGTGCAGCATAAAATCGGAG
>JGI24022J15233_10006060_pt1 | contig 13008 bp, 12 predicted proteins | sample Ectturendosymbi2_FD_15233 | JGI IMG/M metagenome (IMG submission 15233)
TTTGACTGTTAATCAATGGAAATCGTGGTGCACAGCAAGAAATCTCTGTTTCAACAAAAGTTTCAAAAGAAATTGTACCATTTCAACAGGAATTCTTAAGTTAGGAGTGTGATGTAAAAAATGATCCAACTGGACATCCGGAGTCGGACAAAAAATCCGACTCTGACTCCCAGTGTTGTTAGGAATCCGGCTCCGACTCCACCCAAAAACCTTCGACTCCTTACAACCCTGAGTGCAAGAATGGCAAATGTGGACGGAAGAGGAAAACAACACCTATGTTTGATCAAAAAATCAAAGCAATGTCATAGAAGGATAGAAGAGTCTCTTTAAAAAACTTTCCGTGAAGTTGGTAAATCAGGCTACTATGGTGGACAGAAAAACCATCAATAGCCGTTGCCTGCAACAACGGCTGAAAGCATAGAGACCTAGGAAAAAACTCGCTCAACACAGAAAAGGAAGCAGGCAGGATGTCAATGGGTAGTACAGCATGAAAATTGGACATTACAGGATTGGTCCTAAGTAAGATGCCTAATAAAACTAAAAATGGGTGATATAATTATTTTTTAAATGTTTATAATACTTTTTTAAAGAATTTACATCAAATATACAGTAGTTTTAAGCTTATCAAAAACACTTCCAGACAATTTTCTTTGCAAAAAATGTTGCTGAGAATAATTTGGAAGCTGTTCAAGGAAAACCAGTAATGATTTTCTTTTTGCCATACCACTGAACTTAGACATGTGTTGGTTGCTATTGTTCAGGTTATTTATTCGGATGAATCAACAATTACAGTACATTAAACCTGAAATTTTTTATAAACCTTTCACTCTTGTTCAACATTCTTTGATTAAAATAAAGTGATCATCAATTATTCCAAGCAGGGACGGTGAGCAACTTGGGTTACTAAATATTCGAAAAAATCGAATAACGGCAATTTGAGTGTGTCTTTCATTGGATGACATTGCACCAATTCTTCTGATTTTTTGCCAACGTTGCTCTAACAAATAAAGTAAAGAGCGTAAAAATGTAACCGTTTTTTCACAACGGAAGCGCAATTTCTTCACGGCTCATTAGTCTTTTTCCCTGTAACAACTCTTACTTTGTCGCGTTGCCTGCAGTCGGTCTAGTTTTCCAGGAGAAGCAACTGTATGGGGCACGGTTCCCATAAACCAATACTGTCTCGAATCTCGTTTAAAAAGCGACGTATGGGGGTTTACTGTTAACGTGTCGCCAAATGTTGAGCCTAAACGAAACGCTATTCTGGTAATTCTACAATCAACATATTTTTGTCATGTAGCGTGTTTTTCCCTAATGCAGTAGTTTCGGCGGGAAGGGGTACACAAACACGCAGTGGCGTGAAGCGCAGTGAGTGATGACACTGCTAGTAAATCATTTACAGGAGAGTTTTGTTGGAATTCACTTCCCCGCAGCAGCAAATATTCTTTGTATTCGAAACACGTCCATGTTTTTCACTTCTGCAGTGCCAGTTATGACCAACGAAAGCGAATAGAAATAAGTGCAATAGCACCGTGGTATAAAGCGGGCTGGCTGAAAAAAGGCCCGTAAGACCACAGCTCTGCAAAAATGTTAACAATTGTTGCCTTAAAGGGCCAAATCCTGCTGTGTAGAAACTTAAGAAGACGAAGAAACGTAATTTTAATAATAATTTTACCATACTGCTTACTTTCCGTACCTGAATTAGTTAAAGCATTCGCAATAATAAATGCGGTTTGGGCAGTAGAAAAGTCAAGTTATTCGCTTCGCAGCAGTTCATGAGGTGCCACGGAAAAGTTCAGGCTGAAATTAACAATAATTGTGTATTAAGTATCAGAGTGTCAGCAGTGAGCTTTCTTTGAAAATTGAAACTCGTGAAAGCTTATGACGGTTGGATTGCGCTAAACATGAATTTTACATCGCAGGTGAGCTGGGCACAGCCCCTTAAGTTTGTGTGGGGGTCCAAGTTGACTCCTCGCCTTGAAAGCTTATGCAATGAAGTGTTTATCTACTGTAAATCACGTTGGCTTCTAAACTTGTTAGTTAAAAACCTTTCCTGGAAACAATTGCTCCCTTCGTCACCATCACGAAATAAAAGTACGTGTTAAGCATTCGTTCTGTTTGAATATCCAGAAAACGTAACAACACAACCACAGTACATAAAAAATTTTCACTTTTTATAAGGTCATCAAAAGCTTGCCAGCAACATTTAAAAAAAAATATTTTTTTCATTTGGAATTGGTTCATTTGAAAATTACTGCAGCTTTTGGCAAATACTATATCATCAGATTACACAACTACTGCTTTCACATCATAATTCTGTGGTGGATAATTACCAATAAAAAAACCACCGTGCGGTTTCGAAGTTTTGTAAACAAAGCCACAATAATGCAATTTTTTCATTGGTGTTTTGTTAGCAAAAACATAAGCAATAATTTCTTTTCCAAAATTCATGTTGATCCCAACGATTTTTAGAAAACATAATACTTAATGCAAGCACCAGATCAAAAGAAATAAAATCACTGCAGGAGATATAAGAAAGCCTTTTTGTAAGACGTTGTTCGTATCATCAAAGAAAAAAATGAGAAGCCAACGTAATGATTGCAAGTATGCCCCACTGGATATGAATTACTTGCTCTGGATGAAAACCAAATGTTCACCCTAAGGTCTTTTTTGTTCACCCAACTTCTTTTTTTTAATTGTTCTGTTTGCAGCGTTACGTGGCTCGAAAACTAGTAGTCACATAATCCATCCTCATGCATTGCGATCTGGACAGGATCAGCTGCATATGGATATCATATCAGTTGTGTTTGAGACGGTTGTGACTAAGACACGTTGCAAGGTGTGAATATGAGTTGTGTGAAGATGAGTTAAGCGGAAACTAACACATCTCTATTAGCAAAAAACGTTCTGCATCGATTTGCAGTAGCGACTGCAACAGAACCGCTATAGACTTTGCGCCGTTGCAACGTAAGCACAATTGCTTCCATTGATAAAAACGATGCGTTTTTGATGCAAATGAACCTTTTCGTTTCAGGATCCAGACTTCACTTAGGGCAGGAGTTACCCACCTTTTTAACTCTTTCACCCCTAAACAGTTTGTTCTGACTGGCTTTTCCTTCAATTTATAATCAATGACTAGCTTTCAAACATTTAGAAAATAATTTAAATTTTTTCACATGTAAAGAAAATCAAACATATAGACAAGAAAGGACAACACAGATTAACATTTGAATATACTCTACAAAAACTAATCACTTGCTTGAAATATGTACATAATAATAAAATAAAAGGCCATGTTCAAAAAGTTTGCTAATGCATTTCAGTTCAACGGCTCTTTTTCGTAGACTTATAGCTCTTTTATTCCTGTTTCTTGCTTATGAGTGTTTCAAAACGTGCAACTATATTGTTGATGGCAACACGCATGTCTACCTGTGCATTCAGGAGATTTTTAGATTTCATTTTAATTGACAGAGATGTGCTAAATCTTGACTCGCTCTGGTACGTTGTCGCACATGGAATGAGCACGGCTGGTGCAGCTGAACAATGTCTTGGAAACATAACCATAGCCGAGCAACAATACTCTTCCAAAGTTTTACTATCAAATTGCATTTCAAAAGTACGATTTGAACGCAGTTTTATAAGATCTTCTTTCAGCTCTCCATAATCTGACATTTCATCCAAACTGAAGGAGTATGGATTCATAAACCACTCTTCAGATGTTCCATCTTTCCTACGTCAAACTATCTGTCAAATGACATCGGCAGTAATTCCAAATGAGCCACAATTTATTCACAAATACTAGGAATCAAACTCGAAGATTCATTGTCATCCACTATCTCTTCAAGTGGTAGAAAATTCGGATAATTCCCTCTTTTCACCCGCCGACGCCACAAAGACAACTTTTCTTTGAACGCATTTAGCTTTCCATAGCAATTCGATATGTTTATAGTTTTGCTTTTAGAGATAAACTCAGATCATTCATACGAGTGAATATGTCACTCAAACACGTTAAGATTTGGTTAATTCTTGCGATTCTAACTCTTCAAGCAGGTCACAGTGACGTTCCACCAAGAAGACTAATGGTTTGCTCTAACAGTTCGAAGGAGCGGGTTAAAACTCACCCACGTGAGAGCCAGCGGACTTCTGTGTGGAAAAGTAAAACTGTATGTTCATTTCCAAGACCTTCACCAAGTGACTTAAAGAGGCGGTGATTTAGAGCACGATCCTAGATCCAGTTGATGAGCTTTACAGAAATATCAACGACTTTTTTCAATTTCGCAACCAAGGTTGTTGATGTCAAGGCATGACGATGAAGGAAACACGAGTACCTTGCAAGTGTGGAATCTACTGTTGCACACGTGCAGAAAACCCAGATTTGTTTCTCAGCGTAGCAGGAGCGCCATCAGTGCACACAGAGCCAATACGTTATATATCCAATTCATGTTTTGCAAAGTCTTTCACAAACTGCATCAGTCTTTTGCTTTGGTGGTTGTTTTCAGTTCTTTATAGAAAAGAAGCTCTCCTTCATTGGTACCATCTTAGATATACCTCACCAGTGCAATAAGTTGACTGCAATTCGAAACATTGGTAGTCTCGTCTAGCTGAACTGGAGGGAGATATTCAAGGGAGTAGCCTTCCTATGTGAGATAACTTGTTTCAAAATATCTAAAACCACAATAGCAATTCGACTGTGAAAAGCATTATTTAATAGCAGCACTATTTCAAGCTTCTTTCTTGCTTCATTTCCGATAATATTTCTAGCCATTTCTAATACACATGGTTTATAATAAGCTCTTCTGCAATAGTATGGGTTTTCTTAGATTTTGCTACTTTAAACGCCACTTGGTATGAAGCCATCAGCAGTGGCTTGTCAACAGATATAAAACCTAATATTAGGAGAGTTGCTTGAGAACCAGTACAGCCTCTTTTAGCTCGCAAATAAATTCCATTATGGACCACAACATTGGCCCTGTTGCAGTTCAGATGGCTTCAAATTATTTGCTTTGGGAAAACAATTTCACAGATCATGCGCTGAGGCTTTTGCAAAAATACTATTTTTTCCTATGCAAGTGAGTGAAACGAAAACGAACGTAGTCATCATTCCATTTGCTTTTCTTAGGTATGATGAAGAGTTACGATGATAATCACAAATCACCAAAGCGTCTATTATTATCTCCACTCGCAATTACATGGAACAGACCTTCACGTCTCTCCAAATTTGACAAAGCACTTTCACAAAAGCAACAATTCACTCCAATATGAAAGGCATGCGGTGTACAAGACTCCTAAAGACGCCGGAAAGGGGGTGCATGACGGAGGCATTGCCCCTGTCCTTTGGAAGGGGAGCAATGGGAGCACAGGCTCCCTTACATAACAGCCTTAATAGGTAATTTCAGAGACGCCGGGTAGCGGTGAAATGATGGGGGTATTGTCCCCTTTGAAAAGGGGGCAACAGGGGCGGAGGTGCCTTTTCACAACAGAATCATAGGTAATTTTATGATTTATCAAGATCGACTTGAAACAAATTTATTGCAGCTATTCGCGCACCCATAAAATTCAGAATGGTTTTCTATTATTTCTGCTATTATTTTTGAGGCCAACCTTGTTGCTGCGCGAAAACAAGCATAATTGGTAACAGTTGTTTTGTTGTTTTTTTCAAATTTCCATTGCCCTCAACTCGTTTACTGGCCCCCCTGCCCTACCGCTGTTCCGGTGTCCCTGACGACTCAATTCCTCTACTATTGATTCACCTCAGAACTATTTGCTAAGAATAATGAAACGCGGAATCCACTCGTATATACTGTATACCACGCTCAGACTATCCTCGAATTCTCCCGAAAAGTAATTTTGACGTCACAAAAAGCAGTGCCAATGTCTAGTTAGTTCATTCGAGCAAAATTAACTACAGGTTCGTGAATAAGCAGAATAGATTGCAGTTAATGTCTACGCGAATAATTAATATCGTAACACATAGTTTTGAACGAACGCCACAGGAGAGTAATAAATTAGATCGATTTCCTGTCATTAAGACGGACACTTCTCGCACCCCCTGCAATGATGTCTCGCCCCCTAGTAGGGAACCACTGGCTTAGAGAATTAGTTGCAAACCAGTTCGGCAGCCTTTTTTGTCCAAAGACCTGCTTTGTGTAGGACAGCGCATTTAAAGACCAGTTCCCGTTGTAGGAGGGTTTAAAGGGCGGGATTGGGCGTGAAACGCAATCTAAAGGATTTGTAATGAGTGTTGTACACAGTAGTTTTGTTTCCTTTGTTTGTGGCCCAGGGGTAAATGATATACCGAGTGGCACGGCAAGGCAGTTACAAACAGCTGCCATAAATCAAACAAAAAAAGGAAACAAACCTGAATGTTCCCTCTGAGCTTATTTGCTTCAGAGGCCTTATGCTGAGCTGGTACAATCGATATTCCTTCTTCGATTAATCGTCACTCGCACCTTGTCTTCACTGGCACGGAGTTCCGTTGTGTCGGTTGACCTTGGTTCAACCGGTGGGCGTTTTTTAATACAAGCAGTCACGTTTTGTTATTGGTGCCGTGAGTGACACGCGCTGATCAACACGTTTCAACGTATCTACTTCAATTTTCGGCGTGGTTTCTCCGTAATTCCGCGCAAAAATGTGCTGACGCTAAAGACGATACTGTGCGATAAATGTAGATCGAAATTGTCCGTGCCAAAAACATGTTGTGCTGAGCATAGTGGCTATGCAGCGAGACGTTAGTGACGCCTTGCTGAGACAGTGGCGTCAATCGTCTTCAGTTATTTAGTGGGAATAAATGTTGTCGGTGCTTGTGACAAGAGGCATCTGAAAGAATCCCAGTTTTGATTAGATGAAGCAATGGCACAGGGCCTTCGAGGAATGTTCGTGGTTAATCGCATGTGGTAAATACATAATTAACCGGGGTTAAAAAGTCATTAATCGCATATCTCACGGCTTTACGCTATGCGCAAGTAATAACGAGAAGCCTTCATCCGGATGTTGAAACCGATAAAAGTCGCTCACTTGCCGTTGGTGTTTTGCACTCGCTTAACCTAAAAAATTTTATGTTACTCTGTGGTCTGACGCAGACTAATTGTGTAAGATGCGTCGGATGTATGAGCCGTAAACACTCTTCAGCTTCAGCTAATATAACATTTTACTCAGTTCATGACGAATTCTACAGCATCCAGCCCTTGCAGCTTGTACTGGAGAACAGCAGACCAGGTTTGATCAATGAAAAATAAAATCATGAAATAAAGAATGTGGAAAATATTCACGCAGTATCTTTTAGGTCTGTTCGATAATATACAAATAGCGAGCTAAATGCATACGATGTGTCGGCTCAGTCATGCAAACGGCCATATTTTTTTGTAAAGTGAAAACATGAAGCATCAAAAAAGTATTGTTCGCTGACCTATGGTGCGGACAGGCTATATCGATTTATTAGTAGAGCTTAAAGTTAACAATATGGTTCGTTTCGTTTACAAGATCTACTGTATCACACTCGCTTGCACGGTTCTGCTATAAATAGTTTTTGAAGACGCACTATGCACTTTCTGCAGGAAGCCGAGCAGCTGGAACGTGAGCAGGAAGTGCTTAGAGACAATGTTAAGAAGCTGCAAGCGCAGAAGAGAAAACTGGGAAGTATATTAGATGAGCACGAGCCGTCGTGCACAAATAAAGTAGAAGAGCTCCCAGCCGACACGACCACTTCGGAAAAGAAGGTGGAAACAGCTTGAACAAGAACCAACATCACTGCAAAACGCGTTAATGTGTTACGACGCCCATCAGCCAGTAACGGACGTCCAAAGCGGTAGCAACTTATGCTATAGTACACCGATGGAACGACCAAAACCAAGCTTACCTCTTGTTTTCTTGTAACAAACGCAAGAAAATTTTCCCGTCATAGGATTCGGGTCTTTTTTACTGCTCTGTGTCAATAACATTGCTGAACTTTATTTTTCAAGGCACTGTCGGGTTGATGTGAAGTTAACTTGCATTTGATGCTGTTACCGTGTGGTTCTATGCACTACCGCTATGCTGCTGGCCGCATAGCACAGCTTTTTTGCATGTATTGCTGGACAGCAGTAGCTTGATGCTGGTAACTAGCGTCACTTGGATGGCAGACTGGATTCTTACGCATTTTAGCGAGGTATAAACACATTCTTACCTTTCGGTTGCCTGCCATACATACTCTCGGATGAATCAACCATTTAGGAAAGAGTGGGTGGTATTTTTGGAGGTGTGATGCCAGCGTTGTACACCTGACTAATATGAACCAAGACAGATGACTCTAATCGTTAAGTGACAACTTTGAGGCAATTGCTTGTTGAAGAGCAAAGATGGTCGTGTTTACAAAAACGCAAAACGTTTGCAACTTGTATGCTTGTGGGTATTGTCACAAAATGTACACCCAGCTCAGTGTTGATTGTATTTTGAGCGGTTAACAGCTCAATCAATTATTGCCAGTGGTTTTCAGATGTAAACCACTAACGACGTGGTGTAGTATTAGTTGACATGCTGAAATGTGGACAGTATCTCTCAGAAGTTCACGCGCAGCACCTACCCAGCGTGCTGTCATCTTTCGTAATTGCCCGTAGGCGATGACTGATTTTTTTTCGTGGGAACACGATATGTTTGATCTTCGGAAATTTTTTGTCTTCATTGACACGGCGCTTCGTTTTTTGAAGCTTGTCGGTAGATCGTAAAATTGTTGACCAAGTACCCTGCGCATGACAACTGAACGCACTGTGTTTCTGCTAAAGATGTGTGGCCCAAGCAATCTTATAGACAGGCAGACCAAGCTGCCAAAGTGTCTTCTTTTGAAGGGAACCTGTGGTCTCAAAAATTTTGCCTTTACCAAAAAATTGATACCGGTTTTTCTACACATTTGGAAAGCGTTTGTCAGTTTTTAAGGGAATTAATCGCACGAAACTTTAAGGTATCCTTGCTAATTGTTTACAGCAGAACCAATACACCATTTTGTGCTGTAGGCCTGATTGGCAGATTGCTTAGAGTTCATGTGGAATAAAATTTGGGCAAAAATTATTGGTTGTACGGAGTCTGTTTACTATCGACTTCCAAACAAGCCACTTTAAAACAGCTACACGACGTGGTCGCTGGTAAAGGAAAAGTGAACAGGACGGCACGTGTTGAAGATGCCAACCGTTCGCCGTGATTTGAAGCATGTCTTGCAAACTGTTTGCTTTATTGTTTTTTCCGCCTTTGATGTATTTGCTAACCACGTTCACCTCAACGACATCATTTTTTATCCGCTTGTAGTAACCTGGTAAAAAACCATTGCTGCGCGTTAACAAACGCATGATACGCCGAGCAAAACGAAGTGCACTCTTTATCTGCTTAATTTATTTTAGATTTGCTGGCATGCTTGCGTATTTGCTGTGGTTTTACTTCCCTTTTTTGCATTGCGGAGTGTTGCGCCAAGCGTTTTCTGGGATCGCACTGTTTTTGACTCGAACTTAAACTAGGCCTATTCAATAGTCCTTTACACAAGCTTTTTTCAGTTTTTTTGAATAAATTTTCCTGATTTTCATGTGCGCTCATAAACACTTTGGTTAAAAGAAAAGAACACTGTTAAAAAACCAAGAATGTCGCAAAACCGTCAATGCGTTGAATACATCATTATTTCAACTCTTAGAATTTTCTAAGGGCTTTAGTTTCCAGGCGTAAACTGGAAAAAGAGCTAAAACCAATCCGAAGTTAGAAGAACGTTTCTCAAGTAGATTCATTCATGTTAATAATACAGTATTTTTTATCGTATTTCGCGACCCCGAAAATTTTGTCTATGTGACAAACTTTCAGCATATTATTTAAGGGTGTGCAACTTATCCTACTCTACAACAGGAAACACCAGCAAAATACCTTTCCGTATGTTGCATAACTGTGTCTGTTTGTTTCAAGACTGGCAGAGCCAGTAGCTCGATAAGTGAATAATATGGGTTTGTGATCAGTGGCCGTTTTAAACTGTTGCTCAAGTTGTAAGGCCGTCACCATATGGCCTCGCAGATAAAGGCAACTTGGGGGATGCCCCTAGAAAAAATGTGTTTACAACCTACAAAAAATCTGTGACGTCATGACAGTGTATTTTTAATGTCTTCACGCCCACACACAACTGAGTATAATTCAAGAACATATGGCACTAACAAGCTTCGGGCTTAACCAGTGTGTTTGTCTTACACTTAGAAGAAAATAATTAGATTGTTACAAATAAGTTGACCAAAGATCTCTAACAGTTTTGGACATTTTTCTTTTTTATAAAATTTGTTCTTAACCGGAATTTTTCCGCACGTTCTCATGATCATTTCTTTGGCTCCGTGAAATGATGTTGGAATCACTATCCATCCAATGAAAGCAGTTGCGCTTTAGGTCGCTGATATCATTCATGTTGATGTGATGCTGCGTATTTTCTTTGTGCATACTGTGCCCGCTCTAGCCAGCCCCTTTCCAAAGTTAACGAAACCGTTTTCTGCGTTGGTTGCAAACCCACTGTTTGGTCAGGAGTTACATCGTTGCCTTCATCTTTTTATAAGTAACTCGTCGATCAATGTTTTATGCATTCAGTTAAAACTGTCTTTGTATCTCATTCTTACCAGCTAAGCTGCATTCCGAACTGTTGGCTCCTAGCCTATTTGTTGTATATTACAAGGACAAGCGATTCGATGTCGGCCATCATGCTTTTTATCTTTCTGTTATTTGTGCAGTTTGTATAATAGGCAGGAAAAATATCAATACTGCTGTCGCAGAACAGGTTGGCTACCAGGTTGATTTCTGAGATAGCCTATATAGATAAGTTAACCCCAATAAAAATTACGTTTATCAAGGCAACTTTCGGTGTTTGGCTTCAAAGACATATGCCATGATTTGCAGTGTAGCAAATAAATATGTTTTCAATCTGGAAAAAGGTCGACTTAAAATTTTATTACGAAGCGGTTAATGTCAATCGACAGCACGTTCATGAGTGGAAACCTTGAAAACTTACTTTCATCTTGGCGTTGTGTGCAAGTCGACGAATTCGGGATGTTCGGAAATATCGCACTTTTGAAACAGCTTAATTGCGTTGGTAGATATGCTCTGATATTTTAGGTACTGTGGGCTCCTAACGCAGTCCAGTCACCTTTAACAGCAGGAGTTGAAAAATTGCTTGTAGGCTACAAAGAGATGAGATCTCGCAGATTCTTGATGGTGCATTATTCCACTCACACCTTGATGTTTCCCTAAAAACCTTGGTATGTTGAGTGTTCAACAAAATTAAGGATTTCACCAAGACATTAAGCTATGGAAGCACTATATCAAGGATTTTGGAGCGAGAGAGTATGAAAGGTGATTACCGCTAGATGCTGTATCGTGGTGATCTGACTTGTACTTGAAAAGGAAATCATATTCTGCTGTTTTGGAACTGTTGCATTGCATTGCCTGACCTTTTGTTGAGTGTAGGGAGTAAGTTGTGGGCTATACGTTTTTTCTATGCTTTCATGCTTCGCTTTTCTCTTCAAAACAATGGTTTGTAGAAGGTAAATTGATTAAAGTTTTTTCTTACCTTCTCAGGAATAAAGTGTAAACTGAGTTAATTGGTTCAAACCAGGATATTCAAATTTGAAACTTGTTGCGATTTTGAGGACGGAATCAGCATCGAAAATTCGAAAATAACCTACAGTTAACGCAACGCAAACCAGAAACCGCTAACAGCTTGCCAGAACGGAAACCATGAGAACCCTCTTCCATCATTTTTTGCGGAGACAGAGTCAAACAACTTTTTCTACGGGCGGAGCGGAAGAGGCGTTTGACATTTTTTTCATTTTCAACTTGCCACCGCAGCCAAACCCTATTTGCGTTGTTTGCTGTTGGCTTGCGTATGACTGTTGGTTGTTACCAGGATTCTGTTATATAACCTCCCCTGCGACGCTCGCATTGTTTTGATATATTACACCAGGCCTAGCCAAACCGCGGCTCTTACGTAAACACCATATTTATTCGTGTAGCCTGTAAGTCACAAAATTTTGTACCAATTGTTCACCTTGAAACTCGAGGTGCGACTTACGCACTGCGTGGATGCGTACGTGTTGGCTTGTGCAAAACACAAACACACACGAACGCATTTACGCGAGACACGTGTTTTTTGCGAAGCAAAGCTGTGTTGGTGTGTATGATGTAGCTCTTTGCGGTAACACAGTAAGAAATGTGGCTCTTGGTCTCTGATTGGAAGGCCACTTCTGTATTACACAGTAATGCCGTAGTACTAATAAAAAATTGTTGTTGATAACCATAGATGCAGGCTTGTTTAGATTTCCAGACTTATCATTTTATTTGAGCATTGCCGCTGAGAGGCATCTTTCGTGTAACAGTACAAAGCAGGGTTGCGGAGTCGGAGGTAAAATTTCCGACTCCGATTTTCTAAAATTTCCGACTCCGACCTTTCCGAAATTTCCGACTCCTTAACATCAAGGGAATGAAATTTGGCTGTTAAAATAAATGGAAATCGTGGTACACAGCAAGAAATATCTGTTTCAACAAAAGTTTCAAAAGAAATATTCTACCATTTCAACAGAAATTCCGAATTTAGGAGTGTGATGTAAAAAATGATCCAATTGGACATCCGGAGTCGGACAAAAAATCCGATTCCGACTCCCAACGTTGTTAGGAATCCGACTGCACCCAAAAACCTCCGACTCTTTACGACTCAACTCCGGCTCCGACTCCACAACCCTGGTGCAAAGTTAATAAGTGAAGATGTAAAAACTGTTAGGCTACAAAAGGAAGTTTTACAATGGTGTATACATGCTGAGCCAGATAGGAAAGGATCTTGTTGTCTTGCAACAGGATGAAATTGAATGATTTAAAGCAAGCCGACGAGGTATTCTTTCATACTGGTCTACTGGCAGTTCTGTGATGGTCTTGATGTGATCGGAAATCCCGAGCGGCATATGCGCAAAGCTTCGCACTGTGGCAGCAAGCAACAATAGAGTTCACATGCCATGATCACTCTATTATTGCTTGTTCGCG
>JGI24022J15233_10006062_pt1 | contig 13008 bp, 7 predicted proteins | sample Ectturendosymbi2_FD_15233 | JGI IMG/M metagenome (IMG submission 15233)
ATTAACACAAACAGCGACTTGTCCTTTACCACGATACAGAAGCAAACATATCGCAGAAAACAGTCAATGGATCAGTCAGACGACAAACTCGCTCACGGCACAACTGACGAGAAGAGCTCAAGTGAGGTTCCGCGAGATCGTAAATACATGCACAGAAAGGCGAGTAGAAAAACGCATTCAACAAACGGCGTGAATATTGAGTCACGTGCTGCGTACAACGCTGTGTGAACATGTGAACGGTTTGTGCTCAGCAGGATGGCGCAATGAGCAGTCTATTACAAAGCACTGGTTCTAGTCCGTACGTACTTGTCCATATAGTTGGGCCACTGGCCGCAACACCAATATGATTGGTTGACTGACGATCTCAAAAATTATCCCGACACTTTCTTCAATACCAGAAAGCGTTTTCTTGACTTCGCGTTGAAGATTCACAAGACATAACCCTGGTAAATGGCCATCAAATGTTCACTAAGATATTTTCAGGCAACTAGAGAAAACAGCCTTTCGCAGTGTTTTCAGAGATAGATTTAAGAACTTTGCTTGCTACAGAACTTGTGGTAGTATTGTCGGAAACCCAACCAATCAAAAGGTTTGTCTCCAGAAACTACTATCTCAGCATGCTATCGGTTCAGAACATGCTAAGACTATGCAAAACCCTGTGAAAAAAATTTGCTAGAAGTGCAGTGGGTTCGGCGTAACACCTAACAACTAAAAGCAAACAAAGTGACTCCGTGCAAGTAATTTTAGTGAACCTCTTTCAGTTCATGCAGCGTTAATAACCACAATGCAGGAAAGTGAAGTTTCATCCTTCTGCAAATGTAAATATTTCAAAACCGATAAAAATCCGCCTAACCACTAATACATTTGTCGCAGATATTTTTTCGTAGTTTTATAGATAAACTTCTCCAGCAACGTTCATGACCACCCATCAAACTCCCAGCATGGAAGACCACAATGAATGTGAAATCACAATTGGATGGATTTCTATAAAACTAAAAGGTTTGATACCTTCGTCGATTGGCGCTGTTGGAACATTTGCAGTAATAGGATGTTGTACCTATGCCTTGTGGCAAAGAGAAAAATTGACTGACCTCCTGGTCTCCACTATAAAATCTGGAAGCATTATAATGGAAGTAATGGCCGAAAACAAGGAAGCCTACCACCGAGCTCTTACGTTCTTTCAATCAACCGATCTGCTGAAGCACTTTAATGCCAAGCTTCAGGAATTGACATCGAGAATGCAAATGAGCGAAACGTATGCGATTGAAGAGATTCAGGTGGTGGAACACAAACTGGACAAGGTGGCGCCGGATCATTTCGCCGAGCTGAGGAAGAAAGCACTTGATTTGAAACAAACACAAGAAAAGGAGTTGCATCGTCTGGAGGTATGTATCCACAGAAAACTTTACCCAGTTGTATTAAAACCAGCAAGCAGAGGTAGGCCGTATATAGTGAACTACTAAAATGGCGAGCCACTATAGCAGGCCTGCCCAACCTTTTTAGTGTTGCGGGTTACTTTCATATGAGGAAATTTATTGCGGGTTACAAACGTTTTTGTGACGTAACAATAAGCTTTTGTGACATAACAAATCCCTTGATTTTGATCAGTTTTATGCGATAACACCAGGTTATAATGAGTTCTATATTTGCACGCAGTGTTGTCAGCTTGTATGGATGTAAAACAAATCTAAAAAATTGACATATTTTCGAAGCGTTTGTTATACAAGTTTTTGGGTGGTAGGCCCATAACGGAAACAACAGGTATAATTTTGGTGCGTTTTGATGGCAAATATAATTGAGTCTATAAAAAAATACTAAAAATTAAAAAAGTCTGCTTACAAACTTCATTACATCGTGGGCCACTTAAAACAACCTCGCAGGCCGCGGTTGGGCAGCCTTGCACTATTGTGAAGTGATTTTCCAGTAGCGATTGCGGTTCTTTAGCTTTTGCAAGTCAGGTCGGAATAATTTTGACACGTTTGAAAATAAGCATGAGCTTATTGTTTATCACTGTAATCCCACGGTATAACCGCAAATCTGATCACCAGTGTGATTTTATCACTCGCTCCTTTTCAGTGCTTGCGCACATGGTGAAGGCCGTGACGGCAGCTGTTAGAAAAACCAGTGTCAAACGCTAAGGGTCGTTCATTCAGAATTTTTTAAGTACTGCTGCTGTCAACCGCTAAAAATCTCTTCTGGGAAACAAACTTTTCCTTGAATGCATGCGAGCATCAGATGGTGTAGTGTAGTAGTTCTCAACCCCTTTTTTATCCCATGCACCCCTTTAACCGTCATTTACAGATATATTCCCCCCCTTAGAAATTTAGTTTGTAAAGAACACTTTTACGTCAGTACAAGTAGAGGAAATAAACTCTTCACAAGTGATAAGTTAAACTATATCACATTAAAAAAAAATCCTAAATACAAAATTCCCCCCTGGTCGGGAATACCCCTGGTTGAGAACCCTGGTGTAGTAAAAAAAACAGCAAGCCAGGGCCGGAAATTTAATGGAAAAGACATCGATGCTGCATTCGACCATGAGCAAAAAAACGCGGGACTGCTGACTTTTGCAGTGAGCGTTTGCTCATCTGTCGTTCAACTTTCACTCGTTCGTCGTGTTTTCACGTAATTTTCAAGACTTCATTGAAAGCACGTTGCATTTGCCAATTCTAAAGCTTTTTAAAAAATAAAGCACAAAGTTACCGATTGTTTTTGCAGAACCACTTTGCAAATGTGCAAAAAATCAGATGTCTCTCAGCAACGGCACAATGCGGCTCACGATTCTCACAAGCAAATTTTCTTGCTGTCTGTACTGTGTGAAAATATTTTGCATCAGGACCGAATTCTATCTTCAAGAGACATTTGTTTTTTGCAAAGTGCTTTCACATCTCTTGCTACAACGCGTCAGCATCAAATTGTTGTTTGAAATCTACGTAGTCGAGTTTCATTTCGCTCCAACCAGCACGAAAAAATCTTGTAGGGTATACCTGGGCAATGAAATGTCGCTTTTCTGCTACATCACGCGATCTTTTTCTTTAGCCGTCACAACGTTTCTTTCACATTGCAATTAATTTGGGGAAATGCAACCTTTGCAAGAGTGGTCGCAGTGGTCTTCACTTTGAGCTTCGCGGCTCGGATTGTAAATTAAACTAAAAACAACTACATAATTCTCTTTTTTTCAATCTAGCGAACTTAGTCTTATGATAAAATTATGTGTTTGAGAACCGTGAATGACAATATTATTACTCCAGTTAACAAGCGATGTTTTTTTCATTTTGATTTTGGTGGCGGTAATTGGCAGCAGGCTGATGCCTGAAACTAGGTTATTGTAGGGACGGTTGAGGTAAACGCTCTTGCCCAAGGAGCGCTATGGTGATTCGCTTCGTGGCCGTGGATCGAACATCCAACCTTCCAACAGCGAGGCATACACTTTTGCCACTGAGCTACCACCACCCCTAACGTTGTCTGCGTACATTGCCATTTTTATTTTTCGTAGTTACTTACAACGGTCACAAGCCCAGCAACACAAATTTTGCACCTGCGAAAAAACAAGGTTTTCGCTGAACAAAAAGGGCACAGCAACGATGAATATAAGACGCAAGTTTGACTGAACGATGTCTATTGTGCGCAACATAATCTTTGCGATTCCAACGTTCGTAGAATCGCTGCTTAATTTTGTTTGCGTGTTGTCCTTACGCGATGATTCCCCTAAATTGGGCCTGAGTAATGATCAAGCCTCGAGTGATTCCTGGGCCGCGTTTTTGGTTTCTGCCACATTGCGCATACCCAGGTGAACGGGTAGTTGTTCTTCAGAGGGAGAAGGAAGTACTCTATTCTGAGCATTACTAGGACCGTGAAGGTTGGTCCGTTCAGAAAGACATAAGGTCTTTGATTCTTGCAGCACAAGGCTGCCATAGCATAGGGCTATTTATGAAATAGGACATAAGGTCCTCACAGCATAAGGCTGGTCTTCATAATTTTCGTTTTATCACGTTTTGTGAGCAACATTGTGTGGGCCACGTTTTGTGGGCTTGTGATAATAAAGTTGGAAGGTGCATAATCCGAAATTTATGATTTTCTTGATGTGGGCCTGAATCTGAGTGTCAGGAAGCTACAGACATCCACTGTTGTTTTTCAAGTAACACATTTAATTGTTTTGCTAAGTGTTTTGCCCAAATCGAATGTTTATAGTGCAAAGTTACGCCCTAACGACCTCGCTGGGTTGCCCTCCTACTTGCAACAAAACTGTTCTCATAGGCGAATCCACGGGTGGGCTAAGGGGTCTGAAGCCCCCCTTAAATTTTATCAGATACGTTTTTTGATCGATGTTTTCCCGACGCAGAAAGATCCATTGGGGTGATTTTTGGACAGCTTTTAAATAAACCATTTCTTGCACAGAGATATGGACGAATATACCAATATTCAAAGCTTATTTTGGTTTAATTTGGGCAGTCCGAATATTTATTTCGCTAAAATCCAACTTCTAATAAGCAAGTTTTTATACAAAACTATGGTCACAATGTTACATAAAACGCACGTAAGTATTTAAACTCTTGTTTCATTTGGTTAAGATTGGGCTTCTTATGGACACAATTTGAATGAGACAAAAGTTGAATAAGCAGTAGACTATAGGCCTGTGTTTTTTCCACAAGCTTTCATGAATGAGAGCAGCTCATTTTATTAGTTAAGCGAAAACACCAAAAAACAACAACAAACGCAACAACGAACTTAACAATGCAGCTAACTACGATTAAGTCAGAGCACTCAGTGATTCTAAAAAAAACAAAGTGCGGTAGATTTGCTATAGGCTATGCCAGGGGTGGCCAAACCCATAGGTGTAGGAGCAGGCAAATTTTTCGGGGTGCAAAGGATTTTTGTCCAAATTTCCCCAAACTTGCCCGAAAAAACTCCGAAGAAAATGACTTCAAAAAAAACCAGAAACGACTGAATTTCATTTTAGTTTGGGCGCATTTTTCAAATGAAAGCACTTCAAGCACCATTTTTGTCCAAATTTACCATAACTTGCCCGACAAAAACGAAAAAAGTCATGATCTCCAAAACAAAAAAAACGAAAACGTCTGCATTTTCATTTCGGGCATCATCTTCGTAAAATCAAAGCACATAAAACGATTTTGCAAAGGTTTTCACACATTTTGCCCAACTTTCCACAAATTTGTCACGGATTTTAAGGGATTTTGCCCGGATTTTCACCACATCAAAACTTTTGGGGGTGCGCTTGCACTCTCTGCACCCCCGCCTCCGACACCACTGTCCAAGCCTGATCTATGTATGAACCGCATATCGTAAAATCCAAGTTACAAAGAGCCTCCACATAAAAATCTGAAAACATGAATTTATTTGCAATTTAAGCTTCTGTGACATAATTGTTTTTGGAACGATCCAATTATTTTTGGAATGACAAAGTAATACTATACGACACGCCAGGTACCACAGTACCATTTTACAATGTTTCTACACTTTGCAATCGAAATCGAAAGTGAAGAACAAGTATGTAATTTTTCGGAACGCTCAGAGTCGCATGCGGCTCTTCGAACCTTTGCATGCGGCTCGCGAGCGACAGTTTGGCCACACCTGGATGCTAAAGATGACTACTGATTAACATTAGACCTGCCAGCCACAATTTTTGAACAAACGTTCAGCTCATCACGAAATCAGATACTTTTTTATCGACCCATATTCTGCTGTCTATAAACAAAATTTTCAACCTTCTGCGCAGTATTTCTAAAATTGCGTTACTACGATATGGTCGCGTTTCGTACAAACAATTGAATGGAAGAGCAGAAGTTGGTCATTGACTCGCTGCAAAAACTTAACATTTCCCGCTGTGACGTGAGAAACATTGTCTGATCATTTTCATTGCCCTTGTGATGCAATAAACACCTTCCATGGCAAACCAACATTTACTGCTTCGAGTTCGTTGGGATGTTTGTCTCTACGCGTACCCGAAACCCGGTGGCACAGCCAGTAAGCCAGCCCACAAATTTGGGGCGGGCAAATCGTTGACTTTAAGCCAGTAACAGTATTTTGTTTTCGACACCGCCTCTCAAAGCACAAACTGACAAGAAACGCTAGAAATTTGGGGAGAATGGCTCGCTTGGTCCTCATGCTTGCGCCTATGCACGTACCCCAAACATTATTTCCGGGGAAAGAGTTGTGCTTCTTTTCGAAAAAAACACCTTTTTTCGACCTTCAAGTTATTTTCTGTGGTCAAATGGTTTGATAACCATAGCGTTTGTTTTAAACAGTTGCCACTGATTGGCAGGTATTTTTGTAAACAAATTTCACCTTTTTGCGTAGACAATCGTTATGTGTAATAACAATCGGAAAATTTTGCGAAAACAAACAAATTTTTAAGTCCGGATGTCATGTACTTCTTTTCCATGCATATCTGCAGTTTTCGAACATTTTACTGCATGGGCCTTGTACAGATTGCCAACAAACGTTACTGGCGGCATTTCGTTTTTTTCGTGTATTTTTTGTATCACTTTTATGCCCTCTCCACGCGTTATTTCGGCGCGGACCTGTGTTTATTTTGCTGATAATAACATTTTTCGACAATCATTACTTTTCAAAAGTTAGGTAAGTTTGAGAATAATTTCTGAATTGTTGTGATGGCCACTTCTGCTCCGGAAATATTCAAGTAAGCCTGGGTAATAGTGAGAATGCGATTTGGCCAAAATGTGTATGGTTATTAACCGTGTTTGTTAAAAAAGTCACCTGAGCAGCTGGGTCTTCACTGCTATGTAGTCAATACACATCCGGATGAACTCGTCCTTTACCCCCCCCTAAAAAAATCTTGGATCCGCCTATGGTTCTATAGTTCTATTCGCTAAGCACCTTGGAAAACGCTGTTCAAAAGTGACCAAATTGAAAATTGAAGTGTTTTTTTCGGGTTAGCATAAACGGGCATAGAAAGTTAAGCTTTTTTTGTTTGCCAAGGGTTGCACTGCTTGGAAACAATCCTACTGAATGGTGACTGTAACGAATCTCATCGTCATGTTAAATATCATTGCGTATTAGACCAACACTAATCATCCAGCATTAAGTTTTTACAATGAATCTAACACGCAGCACAATTTCTTTCAAATGTTGATATTGTCACGCTGTAGACGTTTTGCACCAACTTTGAAGTTTTTGCTCACTTTGATGTGCATTCTTCGCCGATGAAGTTGTACGTTGTGATGTTTGTTCTCTAAAAATTTTACTGAAATCCGCTATCTTGTCTTTGCTCCCTGCTTTCTTCGCATGAAACATCTAAGCATCTGTCTTTTGGTTTGGGTTGTAAAAGGCATACTAGATATCGGGCGCGATTTTTCGGTCGCAATTTTTCACATTTTCAATTTTTTTTTTTCAAATTTTTTTTTCACATTTCGGGCGCAATTTTTCACATTCCTTATTACTCCCATCGAAAATCAGTAATTTCTTCTCTGTGGAACTATTTTCGTTTAAGGAGTTTACATCATCACAAAACGAGGCACGGCAAACACATCATTTTTGTTCTCTGCTACTCGTTCAACGTTCTGCTGTTGAGCAAAAACCAAATACTTTGCCAAATTAAAATTCATTTTGCTGTAAAATCGCGTTGTGCATATAACCTCTATGTTTCTTGTTTCAAAATAATTTTGTGGTTTTGAACATAAGCGATCACTGCTGAAAATTCATTTCGCATAAGCAGCGGACGTCACCAAATCACCATCCTCACTCACTTGTGAGCTTAGATTTCCGAGTATGCTACAGGGCGTACTATATGCTCAAACGCCTACCGCCCCCTTTTGAAAAACAAACGTATTGGAGAAACTGCAGAAAGTGTTCTGTTTGAGATGACGGATGAAGCACTTCGCGTTAAATTTGTTATCGTGAATTTGCTTGAACATAATTCAAATCAACAAATTTCACTGCTATTTTTCATTTTTTTGACTCTACACCAAAGTTGGCGTTGACGAAAATTTCGTTTCACCTACGTTCAAAACCTGACATAGCCCTGTCCAAAGTGAAACAGTTAATGGTTTTCTCTATCATGGCATTTTCTCTGAATTTTAATTTGCCTCCATGTGTAAGGCACAAACTCCAAGATGCCGTTTTTTAGCAAGTGTCCATCGACCATCGGTTAAACATACAGAGATTTCCTTTGTCACGACGATCTTACTAAAATTCTGTTTGTCTTCATGTGTTCAGCCGCAAAAACATAACGTGGATCTTTGCATGTGACCGTTGCCTGAATGTAACACCAAAATTGGGATGCTACAGCTTCGCATAAGAAAAACAACTGCTTTCCGACCGGTTGGCTGTGATTTTTCTCAGTTATTAGATAAATTCTACTTGTTTCATATATTTTTTGCAAATTTTGATGCAAAAGGTTTTTCAGATATTATGAAAAAGACGGATAAGCATTGAATCTACTAATGAGGAAACAGAACTTATAAAGAAAGGAATAAAAAAAAAATTATGATTGGAGATTCTATATGAATAAAATTTCAAAACTGAGGATGCGTAGTGTCACATGAAATCGATTTCCTATAAAAATAGTTTGCTCGACTGATTCGCTTATTTGTCACTTTTGTGGAGACTAGTTACTTGAATTCAAATAAATAAAAGCTCTAGGTTTTCTGTAGGCTTTCGAGGAATCAGCCGATTGAGTTCTCCTTACATCTTTTTGCGGTGACTCAAACTTGTACATGTCTGTATTCAAGTGACTTAACTCCACATGCCGTCGTCGTCGTGCGTATGATTAAACTGCAAGATCATTCTCCTCCAACCAGGCGCACAGAGCCGGCGGGGGTGAAGCAAGATATGCATTCGCTCCAGGCATCCGTAACGAAGCACATTCCCACTTATGATATGTTTCGCGGTTTGAGCTTCTCCAGAAGCGCATGGACACCAAGGATCAGGTGCCATCTTCCATCGGTGTAGTGATTCCCGGAAGCGTCCGACTCGCGGTTCAGTTTACACCACGCAGAGCGGCTGAGCCCAAGGCCGGGGTTTCCACTTTGGGTGGTGGAAGGGAATGAAGTGGGACCCTGACTTCTTCCATTCCTCGAGCCACTGGTGTTGAGTCGACTGTGCGATGTATTCATGTCCCGCAAAAGACTCCACAGGTGAAGTAACAAGGAATCCATCGCAAATTTTTGCGATAAAAGTTTGCGATAGATTCCTTGCTTGTTTCACCTGTGGAGTGAAGTTACTTTAGTTCACATATGCGCAAGTTTGAATCATCGCAAAACGGTGAAAGCAGAGCCCAGTCGGCTGATTCCTCGAAAGCTTTTACAATGAACCGAGAGCTTCTAATTGCTGATTTTAGGAGGGATATTTTGTACAGTTGGTGACTTCATGCGCATTCCGCACCTTTTGAAGCTAAAGCATTTAACACTTGGGCTGCACTTTCAAAACCTTGAATGGTAAGAAAACGGTGGTTGGACAATTCACTCTCGAATATCTAAATAACCGTTCTTTGCGCGCAGGCTATATAAAACTACCATTGCAATAAACTGAACCATGCCGAAACAAGTATCTCAGGTCAGAATACAGCAGTCAATAATTTGTTCAGAGAGTTTTTACATGAAGTATAAATGCATGAAAATTTCTGGAGCGGTTTCAATTGTTCATTTTGTCCCCACCATGGTTGCTGGCCTAATTCAACTTACAAGAGCATTAAAAACTCCTTGAGTTCTACTGTATATTCCGCTACAGCGAGAAAGCAGAATTGGTAAAAGCTATTGATAAACCTGCAGCAATCCATTCACAAAGCTAAGTGCACTCTGTGGGCTTGTCTGCAGCCATAGTCTACGTTTCACCCGTATGTGCATACACAGTCTGTGTTTCACTTGTATGTGCATACAGTGTGGTCTTTCACTAATCTTTTGTCACTATGGAACCAGTAAATGTTGTTGCTTGTATAGAACTTTGCTCTTAAATATGCTATAGCTTCTGCACTATATTCTACTACGCAATGCTGCATGACGTCATGAGTGTGTGAACCATTATTTTGTCGCAAAAAGCAATACACTGCTACCACTACCATCCCGGTGTCAAGCGAATTTTCTGACTTGCGAAATTTATGACTTCACGCCATGCACACATGCACAGAGTAATACTCTACACATCAATAACGCTGAGAAAACTGATGATTAGGGCTTAGGGTTTGGCATTTAGGTAAATATGTTGGGTTAGGATTTGGGTTAGAAAAATAAAAATAATTGAGGTCTAACATTAAGTCCAATATTTTTCAGTGGTTATAGTTATCCCTGCGCTGTAACTTGTTTTGACTATCTGACATCTAACCTAAAAGTTTTAATTTACACAACACACACCAAAAAAGTAATCCCCAAACTTTATTCCTTTGCACTGAGAAGCAACATGACTGACAAACAATAATAGGTCAGAAATTTCGCTTGACACAGACATTTAGTGAAACAACAGTGATGTATTTGAGGCCTTGACCTCCGAGACGGGAACAAAACTTGGTTTAAAATCGAGTGCTACCAACGAGAAACGATCGCTGCAGAACAGTACGGATAAGTCCGCTTGAACATACTTTCTCGTCTGTTTTTGCGGCAGAACCTTTGACGAGTTAGAGGTTAGATTTTCGTTTTTTGCCGCAGCGAAAATGCCAGAAACCGAATTTATAGCTGAGATTTTACTTACCTGCCAAATATAACGCTGAAACCTTGATCAAGGGTTACTGAAAATGCCACACAAAGCTAAGAACGATGCTTTCTTCAGGGTTGTTTCAAAACCTGGACCAACTTGAAATTTTGATTTTTTGAATTTTTCTGCATCCACGAATTAACCGATCTATGCATCTGCATAAAAGGAAAACAGCATAATGGACACAGAGTGTGTCTGAAACTACAGTTCGCGTTCTTTTTCTAAATCTTGCCTTAGTTTTTCATCGTTTCACCAGTAAGGTTTTGCTTACAGTTTTGCAGGAAAGAAAACGCGTTTTTTAACGCAAAATGTATTTCCAAGCAAAACTGCTTTGTCTTTTTTGGAGAAAATTGCCTTTGAAATGCGGATAGGTGCAACAGAATCACCGTAAATTTATGAAAGCGGAGCATGACAGTTAATTCTTCGAAAGTTCAACATCAAGGTGAAGAAATGTAGGAAAATGACACATATCCAAGCTTTACTTATCTACAACTGCTTCGCAGGGTTTCGAAACAACTGGTGTCATTCATCCCAGCATTTTATCATGTGCTAAGGATCCAGATGAAAACTTAATGCAAGGTGATGATGATAAGAAGCAAAACAAAGATTTCATTGGTAAGTTAATTCCTCACACCTGTCTTCTAAAGAAACAACACACGTGTTTAGTAGTAACATGCGTCATTATTGGGCTGTTCAACAATTTGCGTGGGCGTCCGCACAAATTCATCCCGGAGAGGGAATCCAAATTTTGTTTATTCTTTTCAGATTGGTGATGATGCAATGTAATTGGACGTTCATAAAACGCATTACCCTTTCAACATCACAAAGAAAGTGCGCCATGTTAGGGCAACAGTCACAAAATTTGCGCTTTGTTGACGAAGCAATGATCCTTTTGCACTCATGTTTCTTTTCACACAGTATATTACTCCGTTGCTTACCGCTAGCACCACTGATTGTCTCGCTGTATTACCTGCCGAAGATGTCCGAGTTCAACAGTCACATGCGGAAAAACACCTGCTACTGTAACTTGAAGAGAACATTTGAAGCTTTATTGCCATTTTGTTGTTAGGCAATAAAGACCAACAGTAACAAAATCTGCTCGCACGTTTCGCAACCTACTTCTGCACGCCAAGGAGCGGACATGATTGAACTGCAAGCTCATCATTGCATGACATCAGAACAGTGAAACTGTCTCTTGTGCAGTGTGAGTGTCATACCGGCAAACAAACTGCCATTGCAAGAATTAAATAAATTAATCGTAATTGAGCTTATGACCTTAGGTTTTGTAGATATGTTTGGTTCTTCCAATTTCCAGGGAAGCAAACGCCCGTTTGTCCCCCCTGCGGACGCCCATGTCAATTTGCATTAATGTATACCGTGGTTTCACATGCAGCGAATTCGCGAAAAAGAGTAAACGAAAGCTTTTCATGTTTGTAAAATCTGGGTTTAAAAAATAGCAAAAATCCCGAAACGTTATTCGTTAAATGTTTATCAACCTTTTAATTTGAGGCATGCATTGTTGGCAAAGCAGGTCGGCACACATAATGAAAATCTTGTGTTGCATTTTCAGAGGAAGGCACCGATGATGAGTTTGTGGATGGAAAGAAAAAGAAACAAGACACAGTGGTATAACTGATAGAACAATTGAACGCTTCAAGGTTTATGGCAATGCAGTGGCGTGCAGAGGGGGGCGAACGCGGCGACGGCCGTGGGCATCCAAAAGTGAAATTGCAAAAATTCCATTTCATCAAAATATGGTAACTAAATGTTTCTTCGTATTGTAAGGCAAGTAAAACATACTGCATGGATCTGGTGAAAAGGTGCCTGAAGGGGTATGCAAATCTATGTTAAATGATCCAAGAGAGAGATGAACCACTGCTATCGTTATCTTAAGGCCTCACACCTTATCTCGTTTTTCCTATTTTTAGGTTGGCCGACTCGTGCTAGCCTCTTTTTAATCTGCGACTTGTAGTCTTCAAAATATCTCTTAATTTTCTCTGGAGCTTGAGTTCTTAAACCAGGGGAGTGCAAGGTGCACAAGCGGAAAGCGAGTATGGAAGCGATTGCTGAAAAGTATTGAATGCGTTATTTTATCATTCGTAACTTCATTATCATTTCGTTACGGAGGCCATAATAAAAGTGGATCGTGCCATAAACAAAACCGATACCTCTTGAACTTGCTAATCAAAGTTGTATTTATGAGTAAAGAACGCTTCATGTTTCGATGGTGACTTGTCTGCTTGGTTTCATTTTTAATGGCGATGCGTACTGTGCACAGGGGCGCAACGCGGTTAGATGGCGCCCGGAGCACAGTCCCATCGCCACGNGGGCCTTCGGTGGGCT
>JGI24022J15233_10006063_pt1 | contig 13007 bp, 11 predicted proteins | sample Ectturendosymbi2_FD_15233 | JGI IMG/M metagenome (IMG submission 15233)
CGCCCGGGGAATTGTGCCCCCCTTTCCCCCCTCGTTAGGCCCCTGCATGAAATGTAATAATGCAACGAAGGGGTAAGTTTTTCATAGATGCCTCAGATTCAGTATATTGTCCCTTGAAACGAATGTAAATGATTAGACGTTAATCTGTTGCTTATTCAACAGGGAATTAGAATCCCTAACCAGATGCTTTGAAATTATGTTGATTGAAATGCAAAGCTGCTGCAAAACTGCCCCAGTCAAGCCTTGTCTTTGCTTGTTCACGTGCGAGTATAACTTTGCCTTTGATCACTTGGTTCAAAGAAAAACAGACTTTTGAGACGGCCTAGTCTAATTGCAACTCTCGAAGGCGATCACAAACAGTTAAAAACAGGAAAGGTCGTGAGAATTGCAAGACAAGGAGATGTAACACATCTCGTTAAAGCATGTTTGAAAAAACTAATGCCATTTTTGAACAATTGGGCGTTGCGTTGAATCAAACAGCAAGTTTTTACTTCTGTTGGGGTTGAATACTGTACCTACGCCGAACTGATCAGGTACAACAGGAAATACCAAATGGCTAAAGATTATCAACCTGCAAGAAGAGTTGTATAGAACTATTTTTTTATATGCACTGAAAATTTGTTTGACGAAGACCAACCACCAAGTTATGTAAGCTTAAAATCCCTTCCAAAACTAGACCGGTTGGTAGAACTGCGGGAGGAAATTACAAAAGCGTACCTCGACTCAGTATTCACTAAACTGAGTGGTCTAAAGAAAATGAGGAAAACTGAGAAAATGGTTTACTGAAAGAAACAACATTATTGCTGAAATAACGAAAAGCTTAGCCAGACTTTTCTAACAATCTGTTCATGATATTATACAAATTTCGTTCGGAGAACTGCGAACAGAGTTGATTAAAAATTGTATTGAAGATGTTATCAAGCTTTTTGATCTAACACTGGACTTCAAAAACATCAGTACTAAATACGCTAGGACCATTTTTCATTTTCTCAATGTTTGCCTCTACATGATGGGTTTCAGCTTTAGGTTTATCACTGGCAATCACATAAAGTCAGCTTCTCATGATCGGTGTTTTTCGATGGAGTGCTTTCCCACCCTCAGTCGAATTTAAAAACGATTGCTTCAAAACGATTGCATTTGGTAAAGTTAAACCTTCAAGAAGATTTAATGAAAGACAATCAGATTTTAAACAAACGTTTGCACAGTCTAACTCGCAAGACTTTGAAATCTCAGTCACCCAAAAGAAAAATTAAGGACGTAACCAGTAGAGCAAAAGAGTAGACTGAAACACGATGTTCACAAAAAACAAAAACAGCTGGTTGTTGATCAAGGCCTTCAACTTCCTTCAATTACAGAGGCTCAACCAAGTAAAACGATCACTTCAAACTCACACTATGACAACATAGACAAAACTCAAGCGTTGCGGAAACACTCATTGCTACAAAAAATTGCTATGCCCGACAAACATCTGCCAAAGATTGTTTTTCTGCGTTCTGTGTGGACATGGTGGCATGGTCAAAAAGTAAAGCTACTTCCGCACACCCACAACAAAGATTAGGTTTATCCAACAACTTCCTTGCTTTACCTGCGACATTTTAGCATCAGCGCATATCATTTGTAAAGATCAGTAAATGGAGCGAATGAAGAACAGACTTTCTCTTTTATTAGAGTCTCACTGGGACAGTTCGTGTTGGCAAAAATCTGTTGATAAAGATGTGAGTGTTGAAATTAAACACTTCATCACGAAACATCTGGGCAAACGTAATGGCCAAGCTTGTCCCTGGAAATGGATTTTGTTCCATGAGATAGGACAGTGGACTGGAAATTTGTCCATTGTCGCATCGTTAGTAATTTTACGTCATATAGCAAGAATTTTCTGAAGTTGAATACCATTATTGTATGTTCAAAGCACGTTACTGTAAGTATTTTACGCAGAGACTCAGTGCCGTCACGTAGAGATGCGAGTTACCGAAAATAAAGCTGTTGGGCCCTTTTTTCGGTGACAAGTAAAAGACGGTCACACAAATTTCATTGGATCCCCTAATTCACGGGTTCTTAACCTGGGGTCTGTGAACCCCTACTGATCCGTGAAAGTGATTTAAGGCAGGGGTTGGCAAACACCGGGCCGCGGCCTGGTGGGTTCCGTGAAGAAGTTGTTACCGGGCCGTGCGGAACCAGGGCCAAATTGGACTAAAAGCAATTGAAACGACTGGCATAAAGAACACACTACGGATGGGTGCCATTGACTACCATAATCCTCACAGGTCGGAGCATTTTATTGAGGAAAAGCAAGCCCAGACCTCTGAATCAGTGGCATGATGAGTTATGAGTTGTAACAAATTTGCGTGTATCAAACATTCATTATTTTATTGAGAGCCGGTCCGCAAAATAATGTCCTGCTGAAGCCGGTCCGCAGTGAGAAAAAGGTTCCCAACCCTGATTTAAGGGATCCATGAATTTGATTTAAAAAATTAATCATTTATTCGACTTTGCTCTGGTATTTCAAAAGGGTAGACTTTGCAGACAGTTCGATTATTACTACGATGATTAAGACCTAATTTCAAACATGTGTCGCAACGTTTTTTCTTGAGGGGTCCGTAACATTTATTAGGATTTACGAGGGTCAGTGACCCAGAAATGTTTACGACACGCTACCTTAATTGGGCGTTTTTGGGTGTTTTAGCCACGGCTCTGTAGGAGTTTAACATTAGGACCTGCACATGATGTAATGTACGACGTATTACTAGTTTTTGGAAACCAATGGAATGGAACCGAAAAAGTGCCATATTCGTATCACTGTCATCTGTCGGCTACGAAGCGGAATTCCTTGAATAAACTCCGTACGAAATTCTTGATTGGTGTGAAGATAAACCAGTGCATCAGATAAAAGTTCAATCATCTTGGATAGAATGGTCTTGCGGGATATCAGGTGCTTTTGGATTTTGTTTCTACGTCAATTGCGCTTTCGATTCTTAAGAGTACGGCTGGGTTTTGTTTTAGATATACTGCTTCAGTTTATAGTTGTACTTCCCGCTTTTCAGGTCCTTTCGTCTACGGTTTAGCTACGTAATGTTTGACCTTTAGACTTCTTTGGCTTTACTAAAACTTAAGATATTTACTTCTTCTCCGTTTGTAGTTTGATCACGAAACGTTATGCTTTCAGTTATGATCTCATTTGTGTGAGTTGTTACTGATAAGACTTATCTTTACTTCGGCCTACTTGTAAATCTGTTTTGAGATGCTTCATCCATTTTGCGTAACGTGTCATTTTAACCCTTCTTGTGGTTTTTGTTCGAATTGTCAGCAGTTTTAAATTTGGCAGTTGTCTTTTTGTCTGATGAAGTACCTTTGTCTACATGAGTATGTACAACAAGCAGTTATACAAAGAACTTCGGGTTGGGTTTTGCAAGGGAAAACGGAGCACTAATACTTTGCCAAACACCTGGAAGACAGTTTTCTTATAATAACATCATTGATTAAAACTCTTGGCAGAACGTCGATCAGTGGTATAGGAGTTGGGGGTGCAAGGGGTGAAAACGCACTCCCAAAAGTTTTGATTTGTCAAATATTTGGGCAACATTCTAAAAATATTTATGAAATTATGCTTCCTTGTTATTGAGTATATAAATAAAAGTTTTGTTGTGTCATAGAAAACACACTAAGCACATATAAAATCAACAAACTGTTTCTAGCAAATTGGTGTTTTAGTTTGTGAGAGTTGATGAGCAACTGAATCAGTTAAAAATTTTGGCAAAGAAGAAGGCATTTCATTTATTTGCTTTATTAATTGTACACTGAAGGAATCGAGTATACTGCAGGGCATGGGCGTCGGAATAGGAGGTAAGGGGCCTTGTTACCCCCTGGAAACACGTTATGATAATTCTAATCAATTATATGTCTTACCAAATGTTGAAATGAAATTAAAGTAGGATCTTCAAAGCTCATCTGGTCATTTGGCAAATGCTTAAGTGAATATTATTCCAAATTATTCTGATGCAAATTACTTCCAAATACATTTTTTCCAAAAAAACAATTCTTTAATTTGTGCAATTCGTAATGCTTCCAATCTTACCAATAAGCGTTTCATTGAAAAAAAAATTAATGTTTTTCAGTGAAAGACCTTTCATTATCATTTAAATTAAATTGTTCAGAAAACTCTACCTGTACTAAGTTTCGTTCGTAGTTTTTTGACCATTTTGGTTTTGCTTCTAAATCTGCACATCAAAAACCAGGCCTACGGAATCCCGTTCAATTTATATTTGAAACAAGCACACCACTGGCATCGTTTCGACCACGATGTGAGCTAAAAATGTCGTTCCTGTTCTGTTGAAGATTGTCTTAGGATTACGCAAATTGCGTGGTTTGTTGTATTATTTTATCAGTAACAACTGTGGGGAAGTTTTTCACCTGCAATGTCTTCAGAAATCATTTAAAAACGCACCACAATTTTTTCACACCCGCGTATCCTCTCGAGACGGTTGCGGGGTCAGCAGCCCTAAGAGTTTTTGGAACACCTCACGGTTTTCACCAACATCTCATAATTTTGCAGGCTCCACACCAAGCCGCGGCCAAAGGTTGGAGATGTAATCACACCACCTGGTCTTTGATGGTCTTCTAACTTGCTTGCCCGTGAGCTTAGCCAGTACGGTTTGCCTCGCCAAACCTTTTAACCTTTTTGGGGCATTCTGTTCACGTGATTGAACCATCGCTCTTTGGTGCGACATTCAGAGCTTTGCGAATTTCGCAGTCGCGCACTTTGTCAGATCGTGAACTCTTCGCAAAGATCCCATCTCTGCCACTTGTGCTTCGGATAGCACTTTTTCGGTCATTACCCCAGGTTCATGACCATAGCTGACTATGAGAGGAACAAAGGCCGATTTGAAACAAAAGTTTTGAAAAACCTCGTTTCGTGGCCGCAGAACGATGAACACCATGCACTTAATATTGGGTTTGTTTTGTCAATCCGTTTATCAGTCTCCTTGTACTTATTTCGTCACTCGTGAAAACCATACCGAGGTACTTGCACTTCTCGACCTTCTGCNGTGCATTGCTGCTTACTAGCAGAGTACACTANCTAAATGTAAAAAATTGATAACACAAAAATATAATAGAAAATATTTTTAACTTGATTTTAATGTTTGCNNATTTGCTGCAAACCTCCTAAGCAAGTTTACCATCATTCAGATGAAACTGCTCGTGTGTAATGATAGAAAAAGTTTTAAGTGGTTTTTGCGGCTTTTTTGATACCAACAATGCAATCAAAAACAGATTTAGAACCCGCAAAGGAAATTTTGAATATCCGTCATGATTGCTCCGCAAAGCGCGATGTCCTTCAGATATTGAAAGAGCATTAATTAATCTTCGTGTAAAGTTTTCCCTCAGGCAACTCAGCAGCATTAAGCTAACAAGATTGCACATTTATCTTATCACTTACCTTTCTTCAGACCCTTAAACTTAACTTCTACATTAAGTCAACAACAGTAACCTTTTTGTTCACTTCACTTAAGCCTAGTTATGAAACACCAGATTTTATAATATGTTTGTATATGAAATGTGACTCACGATTTTTCAGTTCTGTAAACATTAAAAAGGTTTGTGTATTTACAACATGCTTGTTCATTTGCACCTGAATAAGCACTCAAACATTTTTGCGGTTGTGATCTCCAAACAACACCTCATACGTCGATGTGTGGTTCTTCGAAAAAAATCATGGCAACTGAAATCTTGCAATATTCATATTCAAATTGGTTAAAGTATTTCTTATTCGGTCTCCATTCTTAGGATTTGACGTGGCTGGTAATATTCACATCCAAATGTTTTCTTTAAACCACACAAGTGACAGCCGATATTAGGAATGCTGGAATATTTTTGGTTGAGTTTAAAAACAAACAGTTTCTGAATAGCTGCTCTTCGAAAGATTTGATAGTAAATTCCACGTTCTCTGTTCAGTGAAAAACATTTTCTCAATTTTCGAAAAGTCCTTGAAACATAGATCATTATGTTTCAGAGGGTTGCAATCCACCTAGAGGGCTGCAACTATGTCCATACAAATTTTTTCGAAGGGGGAGGCGAAGCATCAAATTATGGGTAGTTTGAAACGATATTATGCAACAAGATCATTCTCATGAAACGCATGTTCCACTCGATGCAACGTCACTTAAGACCTTTACGGAGAGAGTCCCACAGTGCTTCAATGTGACAGTACTGCCATTTATCGATCATTTAGAGCATTTTAGTCAGCACGGTGCTGTTTTTTTGAGCATACCCTTAAGGGATCAGTATAGTTTAGGCTAGCAATTGTGACACATGGTGAATCTCAATTTTGATGAGAAAAATGAGATTTAGAAAATCTTTGATGATGATGATCCAACTCTATGTTGGAAATAACTTAACGAATATTAGTTTTTTCTGTGATTGCACGGTTGGTTGCTGGAAGTCGTTGGTACGTTTCGAAAACTATAACGTTTACCATGAGCGCAATAAAATCAATTTCAACAATCAACTTTGCTTCAACATGATAAATATGAAGACTCTTAGCGAATGTGCACAAGCCAAAAGTTTTTGCCATATGCTAGTCACTGATGGGAAGCAGGTATTCTTTGTGATTACAATCAAAGCGGTTAATTAAATTTTATTAGAAACTGATTCCACAAGCAAAAGTAAAGTTTGCAAAAATTAAAGGTTTCATGTTCAAATACTTTTTCATAAATTTATTCTACTATATCTCAATTTACGCAACACCATATGGTTTTACTTTGTGAAGCTACAGCAGCAATCTCACTTGAATAACTGACGCATTTGCTGCTATTTAGACTTAATCTGACCAAAGCCGATTCATTCTGGACATGTTTTATTTTTCGGCAAAAAAACGCAAAACGTGTTGTCTCATCTTTTCTCTAGTCTATCCAATTGAATTGGTCCTCAAAACTTCGTGACGTAACAGGGCACTTAATGCGTATGTGTTTGTGTTCGACGTTGTGTTGCACACTCGTGATCAAAATCTTACCAGCCTTGGGTTTGACCAAATTTGCAAAGGTTTAATAAGATACCAAAACTAAACCTTAGGACGCGTTTTTGAAAAAACAAGTTTAAAGACATCTTTTCCAAAGCTCTAAGACAACATTCGGCTGGGTAATTAGGTTTTTTCAACCTAGTTTTTTTATTTCTGGTGTCTCGGCATTTCGTTTATGGGTCGCAAAGAAGATTTTGAAAAGTACTAAAAGTAATTTTCGCCGATAATCATAAACTCAGCTCTTAACTATTCACAAAAAGACACTTACGAAATCAAGAACTTAGGGCAAAGTCGCATTTGCAGGCTCGAGACAGAAACATGACAGCTTCGATGAGCTACGACGCTGAAGGTGAATTATATCATTCCAACGATACCAGTGGCAATTGCACGTAACACAGCAAAGAATGTTTGATTCAGTTACAAACAGCTTTGCATATTTTGCTCTGACGTTGCAAGACAAATTTCCCATCAATTTTTGTGCAGATCTCCAAAGTTTATGAATTACAAAAATTTTTTGAAAAGGTGAATATATGAGTATTGCACGGCGATGTTTCTTAACACTGCGACTCCAGAAGATTTCATTTTATTTACAGGAGACGGTTCAGTTGCAGGAAGAGCAAATAAATGCATTTGCACACCAGTTACGTGCAATTTCAGTACGGGTTTATTGCTTACTAATCATTTGCATTTCAGCATTAACATTTTTAAAACTTTTCCTGCACTTCCTTGCCTATTTAATATATTTTTCCACTCGCGTGGAAATTGATTGAAAATTTGTTTGGTTGTTATGGTCGATTTCAAGCTAGATATCATTATGTTATGACATGGTGTCAAAGCTCGGAGATCCCAATACAATATTTCTTCTGTAAATCTCAAATGAAAAATTTCAACAAAAACCGGACAAGCGTCCATACGGCCTTGAACAACCATAGCTTTCCACAACCCCTGACGGTGAGTACAGAAAATATTTAAATGTAAAATTGCTTTCATACAAAAACCTGCAGGTTCTGTTATTCTGGGAAAATATTTTCCTGGAATAAAAGCATGAAGNGAGGAAACTTCCGAAGCAAACCTCGAAGATAGATAAGAACAACACAAAAGCACATTTGACAGATCAACANCACAACATGCCGNATANCGGTACAGCTCCGATATAAAGATAATGCAGTCACGTTTGCACTGTCTGGAGCAACCNCCAACAGCGCGCAACTGCCTCGTCTGGCGTCTGATCATATATCTATACCTTGATCTTGCGAAGTTGCGTTTGAGTTTGTTGGCATAAGGTGTGATGCAGATTTTGTTAGGTGAAAAAATGCAACGAACTTTAGACAAGAATATAGCCACATTGATTTAACTTTTCTTCAAATGCAGTAAAACGCTTTGTCACAAACATGATGAAACAATTAACGATTTAGAGAGAAATGTCCTGTAGGTTCAGTTTTTTCGCGCTGATTTGGGAATCTTTCTACTATCTGGGCATCAGTAAGTCACAAAACGTGCTAATCAACTTATAACTTCACTAATTTCACTTTTGTGTCTGACTGAATCTTTACGTGTAACGTGGACTTGTTTGCATTTTTTAGGGTGAGGTAGCAGCATTAAATAACACCTAAAATCTTCATTGTCACTCTCCTTCTGCAGCTAATCCTTGAGATCTGGATCTTGCAACTACTCAACCCTAAATTGTAATGTGCAGCACTTAATGTTTTTCTTTGGGCTTGCTTCATTAGAACCTATCTCTGTCACGTGAACTCATTGCTCCTAGCCAATAATTAGAGTTTGTATGGTACCTGTTGCTTGTTCATCAGCTGAAGACTGATAAAACAAAGATAAAGAAAAACAAGATAAAGAAAGATGAGACTAAAATCAAAAAGTAAAATCAATAGTACCCTCTCAAAAGGCTATGCTACTCTGTTGAATCTTGAAAACCCCAGATCCTCAGAAAAAGAAACAGAAATCCAGAAAGACATTACAAACCCTTGGTTTAGTAGTAGCACCACTGGTTATGAGGCAGAAGAGGCCAAAACATCGCCCACTAAGATAAGTGATAGCGCAAACCACAGCTTCCCCTTTTCAGGTGTAGTGAATATTGCTGCATATCAACATATGAAGTAGACTCAATGCAAGGCCACAGAAATGTGCCCGCAGGAAGGGCCACTGGTGATGTCCCTGATTCTACAAACCTTGCTGCGTAAATGACGCCACCTGCGTAAAAGGCGGTTTGTCCAACGGTAAATGGCAGTTTGTCCAACGGTATTATTTGGACGGTTATTACCATGAAATACGCAAACAAATCAAAACGTCGGGTGCATGATCAAGGACCGCATTCGGGATTCAAATTTGCGACATTCTCCTATATCAGCTATGCACATTTGGAGTCCCCACGTTATGCCCGCTACGCATTCATAAACAGGGGCGGATCCAGGGGGGCGATTGATGTAATCGCTCCCCTTAAAACCTGCGAAAGTAACTTATTCACCATGATTTTGTACAATTCGGAAAACAGCCTTCGCGATATAAGGCCATTTTGACGTCCATTGTTTTGTCACAACTGTCTTGTGGCGTAAACTTCATCTCTCTTACAGTAGTGAACTCGTATTGAGACTTGACTACCAAATATTACTGCAATCGCTCCCCATAATCTTACTGGCTGGATCTGCCCCTGCTCATAAATGTCTGCATCATTTCCGCTGACTTGTTCTAGTCGATGTTGGACGTTCGTGCTAAAGGGGGTGCAGAATCGGCGACAGATTGCCACTTGGTGGTCTACAAACACAGGTCTGGAAAAGCCAATAGGGCTAATGCGAATGTCCTGGCTACGACCAAATTCATGTTTTCGTGGCCAAGCTGTGGCATCGCTGAGTTCAAAAACGAAAAGCAGCTTCATTTCCCAACCTAAATATCGCCCTCGAGAAAAAACAAATTGAACTGGACAGCGAGCTTAAGACTAAATCGGAAGCCCACCTCCAGCTTTTGAAACAGGAAGTTGAACATTATTTTCTAGACTTGCAGGAGGAATTCTTGGAGATGAAGTATACCTCCACTGCAGAAGATGGCTTTAACGCAATGCCACTAAATGATTTCTGGGCGAAATGTGTGCACATAAATAAGAGTGGGGTCAGTGCCGGATTAAGGTAGTGCGGGGCTCGTAGCATATTAACAGCGCGGGGTCCTAAGTTAAAAATGTATTTGAACAACTGTTAAATCACAAACTCTGTGGACATCCATTTGACTACCATTAAGCATACTGAATTTCATAAGTGCGAAAAACCTTGTACTAAATGGCAGTTGGTGGAAATGNGTTACACATCTTTTTTACCAAAAAGTACAAACGTATCTTTTCATCAAGAAGGAATATATTACCGTACANCTCACAAATACAGTACAGAGATAGTAATTAATACTTCCAGACTCACCAGCAATTTTGATCNTTGCTATATTTAGANAGTATAGCCGCACANNATATGTTTCCAAGTCCATTGTCAAGAGCAGCAAACCTACTGCTTAAGATTGCATTTTCTAGATTTTGCCATAGCAATTTTGTTAATATTACTGGTGGTAGTGTCTATATCACATAGACGTTCCTGCTCTATACTCTTTAGAACCATGTTGTTCAGCTTGTTTGTTGGTGCTCCTTTGTTCATTCTACCATCTTAAGTTCAGAAAATGACCGTTTTCCACTGCAACTGATCACCATGAGAGTTAAATAAATGCGCGAATCATTTCCTGCGTTTGTAAAAGGTGACTACTGGTACACTACGCAATGGCTAGTGAATAGATGCCAAATCCAGGGCTGCCAATGAGATTTTTTAGAAAATCTCATATAGACTCACCCAAAAACCCAGATTTGAACAGGTAAAGTGAGTCTTTCTGCTATCTGCCATACCTGGCCATCTGCAATCACAAAACGTGCTAGTTAATATATACTGTAACCTTGATTAATTATGAATTTTTGTGTTTGTCGGAATTATTATATCGCAGTAACATGGAGTTTTTTGCATTTTTGACGGTGATCTGGCAGCATCTACAATATTCAAATTTTCATTTCCCGTATTCCTACAGATAATCTTTGAGATCTGGATCTTTCAACCAATCTACCTTAAAATTGCTGTGTGCAGGGCCGGTTTTAAGCCGATTTGACCGCTTTCTTCTAATCGGGCCCCGCGCCAAAATGGGCTCCGCGCTACGTCTACTATGCAAACTTACACTTTCTATCGAAGCTGCTTGTATAGCGCGAGCGCGGGGCCCAGTGATTTTTGAGATGTTTTGACAGACCAAAACAGCTACAGCCTTCCCATTAATGAAAGTTAATTACAAATTATTTACTGTTCGGTTTAATGTTTTTTAAATTTGCAGAAAGATCGGGCTACATTTCTGTTGACATCGTCAACGGGAGTGTGTCTCAAAAAGTTTAGGAACCCCTGATTTACACATTCCACAGCAAAGCTACTTAATTGGGTTCATGGTGCTCCACGTTATGTACCGGGTCATGTATGTACCGGGTCATGTACCGGCCAGGGGTCGGTAACCTGTTGCTCCGGAGCCGCATGCGGCTCTTTAGTGCTCTGCCGAAGTGGCTCTCTTTGGATTCGACAAAACTTTGAAGTTCAATTTGCATTTCAACTTGCATTTGATTACTTTTTCAATTTGCATTTGATTACATATATTATTACTGTTGGAATTAAATTGAGTACAATTATTTAGATTATGTCCATATGAAGTCGCATGAAAAATAAAACGTTATCAACGTTTTGTGACTCCTCACCGGTCGTATCGGGTGGAAAATGAAGCAGAATGGCTCTTTTGTTAAAAAAGTTGCCGGCCCCTGTACTAAGGCATGCCACGGCGGAATGGTGTACCAAGAGTTCGGGCGAAGCGTGTAATCTATATGTCATTTTTTGTATTTCTTCAGATACTTCCTTACTTTCTAAAACTGCATCAGTTGTTTTTACCTGTAAAATTCCATTCACTCCCGCAAGGCGCATCCACTCACCTCATTTTGTTCTCTTTATTATCCTGTACGCATTAACATGCTTTGGCGCTTTACATTTAACAGCATGCTGGTGAAGATAACAATAGTTGAATTTTTCTAAATTTTTTACGCATTGGTGGTAACAGTTTGTTTTGTAATAGTGTAAAATTGTGTAAACAGTTAGTGAATTTTCTGGACTCTACATTAGCTTATGTAAGAGTTGCAAATGCTATTTGCAAGCGGGTTTTTGTGTTTGGATGCTGATGACCTGTCTTGTGCATTCCAGTGTTTTATTAGCCGTTAAAAGTTTGTGAAGCTATGCATATATTTTAGATTTTACATTGTAAAAGTAAATCTTTGTCATTTTGGAAAGTTCGTATTTTTATTGTTCGCACAAGAAATAGTGCTGGTTGCACAGTTTCCTATGTACTTTAGGTTTTTCAGATTGCAAGGTCGTTGTAGAAATACTGTACTTTGCAATGATAATTCATAAAGAATCAAATAAGTACGTGTCCTGTCTTCTGAAAATGAAAGCTCTCGTGCTGAACGCTAGAGGAGTAACCAAATAAAATCCATTTCACGAGAAAACCGTAGTCCAAGTCCAGAACAAGAGCTTATTGTTGGTCTGGTTGAAAACGTTACATCACACGATGCAAATGAAACGCCTACCAGCAGGACATGGACGCGTGGTGTTATCGTGCTTGAAAATCACTGCTGACACGATTTACGCTGATGCAAACCAAGCTGCTAAAGTCAAACAAATTCCCTTTCCGACATCCCTGTTGGATGGCGAGGTGCCCACAAATACACAAAGTTAAAAGATAAACTAATTCAGAAATTAAGCTTCCCTTTTCAGCATACAGTCGAGTGATAACACGGGATTTCGTAGCGAATTTCAGCTTATTGTGTTCTGTGTACATTTCCAGATGTAGAAACTCAACAGAATATTTGAAGATGTATTCTGTCAATCAGTTGTAGTCAATGCAAATGCTTCACCGAAAGTGAACGAATCCTTTTGTTAAC
>JGI24022J15233_10006065_pt1 | contig 13005 bp, 8 predicted proteins | sample Ectturendosymbi2_FD_15233 | JGI IMG/M metagenome (IMG submission 15233)
AAATCACAAATATAACACAACAGCCAATCCAAAATGCATGGGATTGTCAAGAGTAGTTCGAAAACAGCATAGTTTAATCTGTCATTACACTGCCATATCACACAGCCATGAAAATAACCTGTGCGTAAATCACTCATGCATTGCATCTGCGTAGTGCACTTTTCTGTCATTGCGTGGACCACTCTGGAAGACATGCAAAACTATAGCAACTATAGCAGGTTATACGTAATTAGCAATTACAGACACAGCTCAGTCTCACAAACCATTCTTCATAAGCAAATTACAAAATATCCAGATCCAGTCCGGATCCGGTCCTTGTCAAGAAAACCTGAATCCGGATCCTGCCGGACACAAGCGGAGTCCGGGTCCAAAAAATCCAGTCCATTCACACCTCTGCTGGTCACCCTGAAATTATCTCAACCGTGTAATTTCCGTTCACACTCGAAAAAAGGTTTGCCAATCGGCGATGTGTAGGTTTCCACTTGGTAGGGAGTGAAGCCAACGAACTTGCCGGTGCTCATCTAGGCTCCATTCTTAGTCTATTTAGCTTTGATTGAAAGTTTAGCCCCAAAGACAAGTCGGAACTTGCGTCTCGGGTAATCATAATCTGCTCATGTTGTAAGAGTGTCCGCGGTCGTCGTTCCGTGTATGTTGCCTGACTGGCACAGTCTCGCATTATTCACCGCTACCGACTCCATTGCGGAATTCCATGTTTAAATCATCTGTATCATGTTATACGATGCTGTGGATGGCGTCCCAGAAGTAAATCAATTTATCCAACATGTTTTGTTTTTCTTCAGTGCTCTTTGTTGGGTAAGCCAAGGTCTTCAAATTTTGGTGTTCAAAGTTATTTTCAAATCTTCATGCTCATTGATATTATCATGCTGCAGAGCCTACTGTAAAGTGTAGTTCGAAGCAGGTTTTAAAGGAAACTGCAAGTGTTTTGATCATGCATGCTGGTCGACATAAAATTATTTGAAGCTAGGTTGTTGAAATTCTGTACATTAATTAGCTTAGTTTATTTTGAAGAGCAGAAGCTTTAAATTTCTTTGCATTAGATTAGCTAGCACAGTTTCTTTTCCATAATTTGCCACTTTTGTTTCATCCATGTTTTAAAAGATTATCTGAACCTTTGTTAATTCCTTAGTCATAAAAGCAACTGAGAGTAATTCATAGAGTTAATTCACAAAATTGTAAAAGACATGCTGTAAATGCAGTGGTTCCCAACCTTATTAGGCTTGCGGCACCCTAAAAAAGAGAAATATAATTTGCAGCACCTAGTAGCGAACCCTTTCAACGATAAATGTATTAGCTCACAGTATCCCTAGGTATTGTAAATGGTATCCTAAGGTGTTGTGGCAACCTGGTTGAGAACCACTGCTGTACTGTCATGCACGTGTTAGATATTAGTCACATTTTTAGTAAAAAGTGTAGATATATATATTAATTAACCACTAAAATAAAATTTTTGAACTTGGGTCATATCATTGCCAAATGATGACATTTGGTTGAACATAAATTTGCTTTAACCTGCATTCGATGATTAATCTACGTTAACCTTAAATTAGAAATGTTTAAATAATGAGTTAAAAAGTTTACTGCACTTTTTAAATTTTTCAGTTGTTTGGTTTTGGACTTGTTGGCATTGGAATATATGCATGTATTGAAAAAGAAGTTAGCTTGAGCAGCATAGAGCACATCTTAACAGATCCTGCCATTATCACTCTTTGTTTTGGTGCTGCTGTTTTCTTCATTACATTTTTTGCATGTGTTGGAGCACTTCGACAAAATGTGTGCATGCTTAACTTTGTAAGTACAATTTTTGTAAATTGGTGTTCATGTTGTCTATAAAAAATTTAGTTCAGTATTGTTGGTAACTCGTGTATATTGTAGAGTTGCAAAATGAAGTATTTTCACTGGGTTCAAGTTTTGAAGGAGAATAAATTGTGTTTAATTGTGTTTTGAGTACTACTAGTGACATGTACTACTAGTAACATGGTTACAAATGTGTAATTTTCTTATTGAACCAGTGCTTGTTTTAATAATGTACTTGTACTATTACTACATGTCTTAAATTGTAATGCAACAAAATGGAATTACCTCATGCCATAAATTTGAAATCTGGAAAGGAGCTTATACTTTGGTTATTGTTAAAAAAATAACTGTTATTGATCAGCAAGTGCCTAGAGTGACAGAAAAGGTATCAGTGCATTTGATATTAATTATTTGGCAAATATACTTTGGACAAGTTTGATTTATCAGTCAAATTCTAGTTCAACACCAGTTCGAAAAGTAGCATAAAAAAATGTTGGTGGACTCGCTATGATGGACTACCAAAGAAGATATGCATGAAGCTGTTCCTGTTGTTGGTGAGAATTTACAAAGTTACACAGATTCAAAATGTCACCTCATGTAAGGTATCTTCACCATTTCTGCTGCCATGTAATGCACTACTGCAACATGGTAGCAGCAACGCTTTGTAGGAACTGCTGAATCATTGCGTCTATGGACTTGTAACGGGTTAGAAATTAAGATCAGAGATTTGTTTAGGGTTTTAGGTTAGGATATTAAGTTTAGGGTTTTAGGGTTGTTTAAAGGGATTAGGGTTGCAGTTTTAGGGTTACGGTTTATGGTTAAGGTGTTAGGGTTTAGAGCACCTATGTTCAACCCAAATGGCTTACTGAGCCAAAATTATGTTACTATCTTAACCAGGGCCGCACATTGACTGACATATCAATAAGGGCTGCACATTGAATGATTTACTATGATCTTAGCAAACTAAATTTAGCTTTAAACAATGTACTGAAAGCGTTCGAATCCTAACTGCAATGGTAACAGATGTGATAAAGTTGGCAGTGAGGACCACCTGCATCAAATTTGTGAAATTCAAGATTATCGAATAAGGAGACAGGTTGTCAGTATGTAGGATACTTTTACTACAGAGAAAACCTAAACTAGGCTGCATAAAGCTTTTGACTGGGCTGCAGGTTGGACATATATAGCTGGTTTAGGGGTAGGTTAAGACTTGGATTCAACCCTAAACAATGCAACGACGTAGCAGTTCTCACACAGTGTTACCACTGCCATGTTGTGGCTATGCACGGTAGGTGAAGGTAGGCCTGTCTTATCTAAGGTAACATTTTGATTGCGCGTAACTTAGTAATTAGTAATTACTCATCAACAATATGCATGTATTTGTTGTCAGTGTATTGTAACAAGTCTACCCACATTTTTAATGTTATTTTTTGAGTTGCTGTTGAACTAGAATTTGACCTATTTATCCATGATTAGTGTATCAGAGCATTGAATAAAAAAGGACATGCTACAGTTTTAGTCACAAAGGATTCTATAACTGCCAATACTAGAATGATGCTACAGTTTCTTGTTGGAATGCTTGGGATGTATTTGTTACTTGTTGGTAACCTCCTGGTATTAAATGGTACAATGTTGGCTATTTGTCTTATTGGTAAGTTTAAATAATCTTTTAAATTTTTTGCTTATGCAGTGTGCCAAGAACATGTTCAGATTTTCCTTTTAGTTACCTTTTAAGTTTCACACTACACAGCAATGATAACGTTTTTTATACTTTTATGTAGATATGCTGTATAATTTAAATCAACACATTGCAAACGAAGTAAAAGCAATTGAGTTTATGCAGATGAATTTAGTTGTAGTCCAGCAGAAAAGTACGACATTTCAAATCAATTGTTCAAATTTTCAAAAAAGCATCATAATTGGAACACATTGGCATTCCATACAGTTGTAGATATGGAACCAATCAATATTGGTCCTTCTAAGGTCAGCTTCGATGACCATTTTCCAAAATGGCTGCCATTTTGCTGTATGTACCCCTATATATCCCAGTCTCTAATGTCATCTTTTTTGTCTATTTCATGTTAACCAGTTTTTTAAGGTGTTTTAGGGAACCAATTCAGGTATGTACCTCGAATTGAAAATCAGGTCCCAAGAATTAGCGTAATCAGGTCAGGTCCATACTAGTACCTAACATTTTCCTTAAAAAAAAACTGTGTTAAACATTATTTTCATAATTGAGTGTTTGTGATATTTACTTTGTGATTTATCTATATTTAGCACAAACAAATATATATATTTGTATATATATATATATTTGTATAAACAAATATTTATTTTTGTGATGTATATTTAGCTCCTATGTATTGCTGATGATGTCATTAAATATTGTCAATTTTGACCAACGGGAAGATCAAATCACAACCTTTATCGAAAAGTATATACATTTTCCTGATGGCTGAATTTTGCACATTTCTTCATGCTGAATTATTAAATGAATGACTGTTGATAAAGTAAAATTTTGGGCTTCTCTTGGTTTACTTCCAACCAAATCCTGTTCATGAAATTTATTTTCTGTGCAAAAAGCTTTCTTTGTTGAAAGCTAAAATTAGAATTTTAATACTGTACCACCAAAATTATGTTCTAAGTATAAGTGCTGTTGTATTAATTTCAGCATAGGACAAAGAATAAAAAGTTTACAGTTGAGAAAAATTGCATTATGGACCACAAACTTAAGTTTATTATCAAAACCAAAATGAGAAATTGTATTTATAGTATTCCTTTTGAAGCGGCTGCTGTTTACTGCCATGTATGGACACACAGTACACAAGCAGGTACGTCCATTGAACATGGTATCACTTTTTTAACACAAATGCATTTAGTTCCAGACACTGGTTTCTTAAATTGGGGGACATGAAAGATTTGAAAGGGAGATGCGAGCATGGCATCAACATACTTTTGCAAAACAGGATAATGGCAAATAAATGGTTACTCTGTTGTTTGTGTTTGATTTTGCAGTTAGGTGAGGCGTGAGCGTCAATGACTGATGCTGCCAAAAGGGGGCAACGGAAAAAGTTTAAGGATCAGGCTGTGGACAAGGTGTGAGCCACTTGTAGCTTTGTGGTCCTCAATTTGTAACCACTCTTCTAACATATTCAAAGTTGAACCTACCAACTTTTAAACAAACTTCTGAAATTCTATTTGTGATCGCAGCAAGCAGGTACTTACTGAGTTTGTATTGCAGTTTTCGATTGTCATTTGTGTGTCGCTTGTACTGCAACTTGTATCTATTTTTGTTGGACTTGCTCTGACTGATGATGTGGAAAAGTTAGTCATCAACTATCTTTCGATGATGATTGTTTCATATCGAGATGATTTGGATCGGCAAAATCTTGTTGACTGGAGTCAAGAATATGTATGCTTTGCTAATGTGCATTTTGGAATTGTTTGGCACTGTTATTCCAAAAGTAATGGAAAATGTGGTGTATGGTAGCACAGCTTTGCTGCTATTAGAGCAGTTGCCATGTATAATAAGCTGTTTAAAAGTTTAAAGCTTTTGCATCTGCTTAGCATTTGTTGCCATAGTTAATCCTGCAGAGTTAATTAATGCAACTAACTAGAAAACAAAGAAAAAGTTGGTAATGGCAACTGTTTTTATATTTTTTGCTGTGTTGGAAAGCACATGAAAACATGCAGTGGTGTTAAGAGTTTCCATTTTATGTTCATGAGTAAAACTAACAACTCTGAACGCTATTTCAATGAAAACAGAGTTTCCCAACAAGGGTGCTAGTGATAGCTTGTGGTAAATGTAAGTCACAATGCTGCACAGTCAGTATTTGCATAGTTTCACTTTTGACACTCCTGTTTACCTATTAACCTTTTGCTAATGGAGAGCCAGTATAGTTGCTCTGAAAAAACGTTAGAGTGATTTTTGGTTATCACTCACAAACTGCTTGCTGTGCAGAGACAATGAAGACATGTTTGAATGGAGATTTTGAATTGTGTTCTGATTAATATACATATACACCTGTATACACTATTACAAATTTGAGAAGCATCTTTTTCTTTTTTTGTTTGTTTATTTTAAGTGATTTTTGGTCGCTGGCTAAGAATAGGTACAACTCTTACNTGGAAGCATTTGCTATTTTTTGGATTGGATTACTTGCCAAGGCTCAAACTAACCAAAATATTCACTCACTGAGTTGTTGGGGACTAAGTGGGTCTTTTATTCAAATGTTGCTGCGCATAGAATGGTTCTCCATGCTGCTAGCAATAATTTTTTAAAATGTTTGCTACACACAACGACACATTTTGCTTTCGTATGTAAACATTTTGTGTATACATGTATGAAATTAGTAGGTTTTGCATCAATCTCTTGCTAAGGCCAGGAATTGCCCAGAGATATGTACCCATGTATTTATTTTGCTTGGATCGATGTGGCCGATGTGGATTGTGATAAATATATACAGATTCACGGCTAGTTTCAATTCGCACATCTGTACTGGCAAATTTTCACATATCGCTGTTTAAGACGCGAAAGCATGGGTTGCATAATATTTTTTGCTGAGTGGCGAAGAGGACATAGTTTTCCGATGTGTAGCGTGTAGCCTGGTGGTGGTGCTGTGTATTTTGGTCAAAAAGCTGTTATTATTCGCTGCAGTTTGTTTTGTGCTACACTTGTCTTTGGTGAAGCACTTGTTTTTTGTATTAATTACTAAAGCTTGTGATTTTCTGTTTGTTTCTGGCTTTCTGATATTTTGCAGATACTGAACGCCAGACACCTTTATCAGAAAATCTCCCTTGCCAAACTATGAAAAGATTAATTGTGAAACGGTGCTCTTTACACAAATAGTTAAGCAAAAATTTTCAAAACATCTGATTACTTTCGTAACGACTTACGCTTTTTTGAGCTCTCAACTATTTAAATTCTCTATCCAAACATGAAGATTTTTAAATATTTGATTTCTCTATTATAACTACCGCTTTCATGAATTAGCGATTACAACCTTTAATTGTTTTTTTTTTTCAAATTTACATATTTTTGATAAATTAGTGTTTTCTAAGTATTGGAGATTTTCATATTTTTTGACTTTTTGTTGTTTTTATCAGTTTTACTGTAACAATAATTTCATCTCTATATCAAGTTGAATTTATGCAAAATTTGAGCATATACGCAACGCTTCTCTTTTAGCTCAAATTGTAAACACACGTAAGAAGTTAAACTTTTAACGAGGTAATCGCCTGAAAACATGAGCACTGTCGTTTTTTTTGCAGTTTCAATGTTGTGGGTTGACTGATTACAAAGACTGGGAAAAGAACATCTACTTTAACTGCTCCAATGCAAACCCCAGCATGGAGAAATGTTCCGTGCCATGGTCATGCTGTAAACATGAAAACGAAACAGTGAGTATGCTGGAACGTTTTCGATAAAGCAGTGAGTATAGTGACAAGCGAAACAACGAATACGATGCTTCTTTTTCACTTCCTTTCCAGGGGATCCTCAACACACTTTGTGGCATCGGAGTCATGAAACTTGATGTGAGTACCTGCTGTCGGTTGAACTTGCTATGACGTTGCGCACTTTCTGCTTCAATATTTCCCCGCCTAATTTTTAAAATTGTTGGCATTTGCCGCTCTGCATCGAGATAACTTTTTCAAATTGGCAGATGCGTTCTTTTTGGAAGTTGCGAGACAGCGTTTTCAATCAATTTTGCTTTTAGCACTGTAAAACTTTGAGATTCCTACCTGGCATCTCCCTGATTTTTCTGCGTGGAAACCCTAATGTCGGAAGATCCCAACGCATTTCTGCAGCTAATTGATGCAATTTTTCAGTGTCATGTGAAAACGCTAGTTCTGTTCTGAGAGTTCAGGTAAAATTCTTGTATTTTTAAAGCCGTTGTTGCAAAGAAGTAGATTCTTTCTTGCAGCCTACTAAATGCTTATACCACTTAAACTTATCTATTTTTACTAAATCCGATATAAATGTTCACACGGCCGGTGTTTTACAACACGCCTGTTCCTACCCTTGTGCAACTTTTACAGCCATCGCAAAGCTGCGACCTACAAAATTTAATTTCGCAAAGCTGCGGCCGGTCAGCACAAAAAGAGCGCCCTTTTTGTGATGTAACAAATACCTCGAATGGCCTCTCGCGCTTTTGTGCGGTCCAGAAAACAAATACCCGCGTGTTTGTCACAAGTTCACAACGACACATATCTGTCTGTGGAATGAGGAACAAGTGCCAGAGGAAATGCGCGTCTGCAACATTTTCCAACAGCACTTGTTGAAATAGAACCTGCGATAAGATTTTTTGAAGCGCTGCTCTACGCACAGATAGACTTCTTTGCTGATGGGAACTTTTCCTGTACAGTGAAATGAACTCATAAACTGAACATTGTTTTCGGTAAATGCTTTGCTAATTTCGAGTTACGGTGAAAAACATTTTAACCTGTCAACAACTCGTAAGGTTTCGGTGCGAAAGGCCGTGGTTGTTCTCCATCGATTGCAGCCTATTTCTGATAAACTCCAGCACGGTACATTGCGGGGTGTGTTGGTGTGGTGGTTTACTATGCGTCACATGCACGTAACGCTTCACGAAGAAGCCGTTTTTGCGACGGGAAACACTTTTACGTTCTGAACATTCCTGCAGAACGTCGATCGGGATGACGTGATCTACGACGTAGGGTGCGTTGACGCTCTGGTCAGCTTCATCCATGACCACCTGTTCGTCATAACGTGCGTGGGCTTCGCCATGGCCGTGCCACAGATGGTTGGGGTCCTGCTCGCCCGCATGCTCGTGCTCCAGGTCAAGGACGCCGCTCTGTATATTTCGCTGCAAGAACGTTTGGCATCGGGTAATCCCCGGCCAGTAGTTTACGAAGAGACAGAGTTCTTCGTTTGACACGCTGCCAATCATTTTCTTTTATCTTTTTGATGAAATGATTCTTGAAGTGAACAAAGTACTGTAGAATGAATTTATTGCTGTTCACTTCTTGTTTGTTTTCGCTAAAGTTTAAGCTTGTGACTGCTTACGACTTTGCATTTATAAAGCTGAGTTTTTCGCTACATGCCTTTTCGTTCGGGTGCTCCTTCGTTGGTGATGTTTGTTCCGCCACTAGTTGGTTGAGGTAACAACCGCAAAACGTAGAACGACGGCGACGTTGGTGCTTTGATTGTTGCTAAACGGCAACTTGAAATAACGATAGCAGTTGATTGCTTGGTGCTTGAACTGCACAAGTGAAATTATAACGAGCTGCGTGAACGCGCGCGCAAGAATGAATGAGAAGCTCTCGGAGCTTTGAAACTTACAATAGGTGTGAGGTTTGCCAAAAGTTTGTATTTCGCTTGTTTCTTATTGCAACGGTGTCTCATGCATTGCGCTTTTTGCCAAGTCCCCAAGTGTCCCTGGAATCTGCGTCCTTTGTATTCCACAAGCGATTCTTCGCAACACAATGACAGGTCCAAGTGTTGGATGAATTGCTGTTCACCGCAAGGTAGTGTTTTCAAGTCTGTCATTACTTCTCTTGATATTCTGAGTACGATAGTTACCTCGGCAAGCAACTTATATGCGCTTTCTTATTAGTGCTCGTCAATTATGACGTAGTCGCAAGTTCAAACTTATCACCGCTTGCTCGAAATAAATACTTGTTGCGCATGCGCAGTGAGCCCGCGGTTTCCGCCACAGAGCGAGGGCCAATTAAAGGCGTCGCTTTGTCAACTCTTTTCTCGCCACTACCCCGCAAGCCAACAATGCTTTTTGAAGCCCAAGCAGAAGCATTCTTAAAATTTAAACATGGCTGAAATGCGCTAGCTGAGTTCATATGACACAAAAAAGAGTTTTGTGTAAACATTTGTGTTCTAGTGCAGTCGTTCTTTCGGTAGCATATCTTTTTAACTCCATAGTGTGAAACCGTTACCTGGACAGGTGAGATATGACAGTTTTTGAAATATTTAAAGAAAATTGTTGTCATCATTTGCGCGTTGTACATTACAGTACAGCTTGTGCGTGTCTGCTAGTATGCAACTCTCTTGTACGAGAATTCTGGAAAGTTCACAATGTGACCGTTTGCGTTGCTTTCTAAAATCTGTCTTGTATGGTGCATTCTGCAAGCTGTTACAAGGTTATGAAATCTTTTTGTTGCCCTGTTTGTCAACCCAAAAAAAGGTGCGATAGTGTTGTATTTTAATCAAAGTCTTTGTTCATTTTTGTGTCTTCATTTACGCGGCGGTACTATGACAATAATGTCGACTGTGTGCTTTCTCGGTATATCTTTTATATCCAGTAAACGCAAATAAGGTGGTGAATTAGTGCGTGATTGGTAGATTGTACACGCAGAACCTCAAAAGTTCGACTGAAGGATCTTTTAAAAGTGCCTTTTTCCTGTCCTTTGTCTATGGTGCAGATGATGTTAAACGTATCGTGGTGATCTATTTTGCGGTGGCCAGTGCAGGGTTCCATGCGTGGGGGTATTGATGGAGCAAGGTTTTGCTTGAACGTCTCCCTCAATAACTGTGAAAACTTGCGCAATTTCGACTGGGCGCGTTGTTGCATACTATGATCTGTGAAACGTTTTTGTACTCAGCTTTAGCCGCCAGTATAAAACATTATAAATACACAGGAACATCAACAAAAAATAAATGTGGGGCTGGGACACCGAAAAACCCGAAGGTTATCTTGTCAAGGTGTCCCTGAAGTTATGCAAAGTCCACCCAAAACTGTCCAATCGAGTTATCCAGCTCTTCAGCAGAGTAGTAAGAGTCTTCATTCGATTGCTTACACATTTGCTGTTTTTTGACGTTTCGAAATTCGAATTACCTGAATTTGCTGCATGTCATGTTGTGAGTCTGCCTTATAGACGCAAATAGCGTCACGCAACAGCATGTAGAAACGAAACTTATAAACTAAGTTATGTAATTGAAACCGTAACCAGCTGAATCAAATTATTCAGTTCGGCTGGGAATGACTGAATTTTTAAAACATCATCAAAAAACGTTATACTTGATCATAGGACAAACATGGATAGAAAAATTCCATGTTTATCATTTTAATCATTAATGGTAAAAGAAATAGCTTTGCAATTTTACCATCTGACGATTGCTGTCTTTCGAAATTGCCTTGCGTTCATGACCGTAATAAAATTTTCTGTGATATTCGACCCTCACGCTCTGCTAAAACTCTGCGGTTGCAGGAGGTGTTTGCAGCGCAGTTGCACTGCATGTATTCGTTCACGGCACGTGGTCTTTGTTGTCAGTTTTGTTTGTTCAGCCCGGTCGTTTTCCTTGCCAGTCTTGGTTGGCGCGAGCGATACATCAGCAAAGTTACATGCTGTGCTGACGTCATATAAACTGCTCGTGGCGCCGCGGCAAGCAGTGGATCACTGAGAGCCGTCAATTGCCAGCCGCTGATGTTTTGCTTTGCACTCATGTAACGCTTTCAGGCGCACTTTGCCATCGCCCGTTTCACTCGCAAACATTTGAAACTGACAATTTTGCACTATTTTTCTACAAACAGTGCTTTCGTGCACTTGAAAGAGAACGTTGATGCTCTATCGGCGGCTTTTGGACGCCCGTGAAAAATTTGCAAGAGAGGGAAGCATAGCGTGACGGATGGAATACTGTAAAAACTAAATATTTGGTGCTAATTCAGTTCTTGTGCCGCGAACAAATAATAGTCAATGCTTTAAGTGTCTGTAAGAACGTCGAAAGCATTTTTGCATCAGCTTAAAAACATGGTAAGTTACCTTGCTAATGTTTGTGTCTCGGGCAAAGAGTTGCAAGCCGAGACAAACTACCTGTTACCTCTGCTTCTTGAAGCCCAATCCTGCTGTTACTACAGCGTAACGTCCGTAGTTATTACCTATACATAATTATTTGAAAGCATCAGTTCTTGCCAAGCCCATTACCGAACGCTACAGTCTTCAATCTCTCCCTTTTGAAAGTTCACTTACTTTGATTTACAAGGTATACGAAGCTATATTTGAAATATGTTTGCAGGGAGGCGATCGCCTCCCCCCTAAAATCTACGAAAGTAAGTTTATTCATCATGATTTTGTACGATTCGGAAAAAAAATTCGCGATTTAAGGCCATTCTGTCGTCTATTGTTTGTGAAGTGTACTTCATCTCTCTTACAGCAGCGAAGCCCTTGTGAGACTTGACTACCAAATATGAAATCCCCCCCCTAGTCTTACTGGTTGGATCCCACTGTGTGTGTGGGAGGACGATTCGAGCAAAGGGTTAGAAGTGTTGCAGTCAAACGAAGTTCGAGAATTAATGCTAGAACCGAGCAGCAGAAAATTTGTCATGTATTTCTGGTTTCGCACGAATCTGGTCCGTCAGGCTTTAACATCTTTAATACGTGGGATTCACGCTTGGGTTGCAGGAGAAACGGCCGAAAGCATCGATAGGTTGAAAGAGTTGCGGTGCTCTGCTTTATCGCACATTTCACTGTCACCTTGTGTTCTACTGTTTCGGCAGTTTAATATTCAGGTGCGTGACCGTGCTCCTTTCTAACACCGCTTAACCTGTACTCGCCTTTTGCTATTATGTTCTTTACATTTCACTTGTTTTGTTGACGCATTTTCACTACTTGTATGGACAGACTCCTGCAATTTACTGAGCTACAATCTGTTGTGAGTAATGTAATCGAGTCGGTTGCCGGGTGAGTCAATCCTTAACCTGGTGGTGACCGTCTTGTTTTGAATCAAACAAGTATGAAGCATTGTCAAAAAACCGTGGCCCTAATGTATGAGACTCGGAACCGAAGCATTAACCAGGGTATAAACCAGCTATGTCCAACCCAAGTTGTTTACTGAGCCTAAAAGTATATCACTCTTGACCAGGGCCGCACATCAAATGACATATTTCTAAGGGCCGCACATTGAACGCTTTGATTTTAGAAAACTAAATTTAGCTTCAACTAATATACTGAAAGCGTTCGAATCCTAACTGCAATGGTAACAGACGTGATAAAGAGGCACTGAGGGCCACCTGCGTCAAAAAGGTCAAATTCAAAATTATCAAACCAAGGACAGGCTGTCAGCATTAGTATACTTTAACTACAGCGTAAACTACTGGACCGCACAAAACCCTCCCCGGGTCGCATGCGGCCCGCGGGCAGGACATAGCTGGTATTGATGCGATCGGAAATCCCGAGCGGTATATGCGCAAAGCTCCGCACCGTGGCAGCAAGCAACAA
>JGI24022J15233_10006066_pt1 | contig 13003 bp, 9 predicted proteins | sample Ectturendosymbi2_FD_15233 | JGI IMG/M metagenome (IMG submission 15233)
CGTCAGTTTTGATCAAGGTTTACTATACACACTACAGCCGGGTCCAAGCTGATTTGAATTGCCTCCAAGATTTGCTGAAAGTGTAAGTCCGTTTTTCGAGTTGTTGTGAAAGAACCTCGTAAGCCAAAAAAGCTTTGCTGATGATCAAATTTGAATAAGATATTTTTTAATCAGAATTACAACGAGATTTTAATTTGGTTGAACTTTCTTAAAACTTAATATTTCTCAGGCATCAGACCGTCCGTTGGAGATACGTCATCAACTTATGCGCGCTAGATTTTCCGTTGAAAACAAACTACGAAATTGTCCGTAGCTTCAAAGCTCTTTATGGATACAATAATTTAGAATCGATTGCTGCACCTGAACACAAAAAGAAAAGGTACGTTTCATATTTTCTTATTTGTGTTGCTGAAATCATCTAGAAAAAAGAGCAAATAGTTCTCGTGTGAAATAATGCATATTTTCGCACGTTTTTTTGCAGAACAAAATCTATGTGGTTTAAAAAATTGCCACATAAGCTGGATTATTCTCTTTGGCCGGATCTCTCTTTGTTAGAGTGTTCCTGGAGTACTTCACCTGCCCTATCGTCACGTACGCAAATGTGCGTTTACCCAAGAGACATGTGCTCTAAGCAAGTAGAAGTATATATATGCCCAGAAGAGTGGAGGCGGTTCTTCAATATTTTATAGCACTGGTTCCCAAAGTGGGTGATACCGACCCGCTGGGGGCGGTAAGAAACTCTAGGGGGTGGTGAAGCGGAAATGGGCGATTGGGGGCGATAGGAGACCCAGTTAATAATTACATTTCTGTTGTCTTACTAACTCTGAGTGGCCAAAGGTCATAAAAAACAGTATGATCAACAAACATGCATGCATATAATTTGTAAACAAAAACTTTGCGTTTTGGAAACAAAACAGAGGTAAATTTCTAGGAGATAAATTGATGAACTGCAGTTTCCATCACTAACGGTACGCTGCACAGTAAAACTGTCTTCCTCTATAATAAAATCATTATGATTGGAATTTTCGTCAGCTGTACTTCTTTGCAGGGGTAAACTGCTACTTAATAATGCCCCTTTCGTTGCAGTGACTATCACCGGTCAGGTGTGAGAATGCACGCTTGCACTTATAGAATCAACCTGTAACCAAAAGCGTGAGCTAATTTTGGAGGGAGTGGTTTAATGATCACAAATATAAAAAAAACGTGTACGAGTTCAATTCGAAAGTAGAAAGGCAATTTATATGTTTTGCAGATAGTGTTAGGTGCCAACAAGAATAAGTTACCTAAAGGGAATCGAAAAGATTCTGGAAAAGAAGTGTGTTTCAGAACGCACTTTAGCTTGAGCAGCGTCAAGGAAATACAGCGAGAGAGAGATGGGAGGGCCAGTGGACGACTGCAAGTGTCACGGTTAAGTTCAAATACTTTTAAAACCTGCAGATTAAATTCAAACCTGCACTGCTCCGAACTCGAAATTTACTGAAAATGTGGCAGAGTATTAATGGATTGATCAAAGGACATCAAAGGGTTTATAAGTGTTCTGCTAAGTTTAGGAAATGTGGTTCACTCGGATAATTGATGAAGAGAGTTAATACGCCTGTTGCTGCACACAGAAGGTGGCTGTCTAAGGGTGTCACAGATACAGTATCTTGGCTGTCACAGTCCACAGATATCTTCACGAAGTTCAATAAAGTTAATTTGCAATTGCAGTGGAATGATGTTAACCTCATTAATGTCAAATCGGCAATCTCCACCTTCTTGTCCAAGTTTAATGCTGTTCAAATGAAATCGAGTCTGTCATGAACTCCAATAGTTTCCAATTGTTAAATGAGTTAATTTACTAAATAGTTTTATAGTGAAATGCATCTTTGCGCTCATTCTTGTTTTAATCATTTTCAAACATACCAAATATACAGTACGAAATAATTGTGTTTATGTGTGCTAGGCATGGCAGGGGGGCGATAGAAATTTATTTGTTAGAAAAGGGGGCGACAGCCAAAAAAGATTGGGAAACGCTATTTTATAGCCTCCTTCATATTTTCGACACCGATCATGTTGGCTTTGCTGTGAAAACTTTTGTAGTGGCAGGTTAAGTAACAAAACAAAATGCAACTTGTTTGCCTATTCCAATATCTACGATTTGGAATGCAATGTGTCCCGCTATAATCCATTTCAACAGTTTTTGAGTACGATGCGATCAAGTATCAAAATCAAGAACTGCGAAAGGTAATTGAAAAGTGCAACATTAAATCTTTGCGTTTCGCTAAACGTTCTCGGATAAAAAGTTGTGCACCCCGAGTGGGAAATTACTGTATAGGTGATACAGAGTTAATTATGAGTTAGAAACCCATGGCTTTGTACATCATAAAAACTGATCCCAAGGAAAATAACAAACAAAAGTAAGCCATCGTGATTCGAGATCATTGCCAAGCAAACTTTAACAAACTGAAATACAGTAGTGGCAAGTAAAAGAAACCAAGCGCTAATATTCCTCATACGGAGTGAAATGTTCCTGCAGTCTCTGATTTACTGTGTTTATGCAACACAGGCTTCATTGGATCAATTGTACTTCTCCTTATTCAGGGTTTTATTAAGGCGTTTTAGGGACCCGATTCGGGTCCCTTGAATTTCAAATCGGGTCCCTAGAATCAGAGAAAATTATCATCGGTTCCCAAAAATCAGAGAAAATCTGGTCCCTAGAATCAGAGAAATCGGAGAAATCGCGTCTCTACAGAGCCATACCGGGTACCTAACATTTTCCTAAAAAAAACTGCCTTATTTAAAAATTTTGATTCCTGCCTCACGCCCTTTTATTTACCTGTCAAAATGCTTCCTCCGCTTTCGCTTCGTCAAAGACGTCTCATGTTTACATTACTTCAGAGTGGAGCTTGCCCAACTCTAAATAATGTAAGTTGGTTAGAATTTCTACGAATTCCATTCAGTTTTCATTCTTAATTTTTTCCGCACTAACCGGTTGTCATTTAATTTTTTTCCACAAAATTCGACTTCCATTTAAAATCCTTAACCAGCCTAACAACCATCACACATAGCGCTACCATATCATCTCACTCCGATTCTTAATCTTCAAACAAACCTTTCCTGGGTAGAAGACGGATTTCAGTAGAACTCCTGCTTGGTATAACTCCTCACAATGTCTTTTCATAGATAGCGCTCTCACAAACATCAGGCTCACGTTGCACGCGCGGAAAGTATTTTTCGATCAAGGATTGCTTTCCGCGTTTATTTGAAGTAGCAGCAGTAGCTTATTGGTGGTAAAGGTATTCACGTTTCCAAAATGGACAGTCTGCCAGGACACGGAAAAAAAACAGAACGGTTATGTCAGGTGTCACTGGAAAAGCTAATAATAAAACAGATTGCAGTGATTAAAAATGCCATGCAAAATAGGATAACAAGCGACGCAGTCAAAGAAGGGTGTTTGCAGGATGATCCACACTGTTGGGGGCTGCTGGGTCGCAACCGGATTCACTCGTTGGGGCGCACACGCTGGACGGAGAAAAACGTAATTCCGTCCGGGTTACCATAACCCTTTCGCATCCATGCAAACATGAGGTCAAAAGCAGTCTGCGTAGGGCGATTTGAATGACGGTAACAAAGCTGGTTGGATATCCGGACGACCATTTGGATGTTATTGCCACTGTTAAATCGAAGGTGGTGTTGCTCATCTCCAGCGTCATGAAACAACACAAAACGAAGTTCCAACATAGTATAGTGGCACAAAAAGTATGATGTTTTTCTTTTCAGTGCGTTATTACTCAGTTAACAAGAAAATGGGCAATTAAGTGAACAGCATAATATGCTAGATGTTCAAGAACTGTGAAAAATATAACCAAAACGCTGTGCCTTCTTCCGCATACTGAGAGATAGGTGGGCTCGATAACGATTTCTAAATACAATAGAAGACAATCGCTGCAAAGTATTATATATCAACTGTCTCCCAAATCTTTGGTCCACAGTACCTGATTGATCTTTTACCATGTTCGCTTAAAAACGAGGGCCAGAAATATTTACCATGCGTGGCTTTCTTAGTTAATTGAGTGTCAATTGATGTGTAAGTGAGATAAAGTAATCAACAAAGGTTTATTTCAGGTTGCCATTGTGAAAACTATGCATTAGTTTACCAACAAATCGAATCTGTTGAAAATAAATGATATTTATCAGTTCAAGGTGATAAATATCATTTATTTTTAAACAGATTCGATTGATGGCATAGTGGAGTGACATGTGATTTGTAGGAGGAAAAAAATCATGGCTCGTAGGAATGCAGGACATTTAGATGATTTAAAGTAGTTTTTGGCACTGATCCCCACGCACCAGTTGCATATTGAAGGTGGTCATAAACCAAAAGTAAACTGGTTTTAGTGCAGAGGAAGTAAGTGTCAAATTCCAAGGTTTCGTGCTAATTTATCCGTTTGGTTAGATATGCGTAGGGACCAAGATAATTTATCATCTAGAATTACTCCCAAATACTTTGTACACGATTCGTGTGAGCAATTTGATTGTTGCCAATTTTAACTGAAAATGATGTTATTGTTTTTGAGTCACATTTAATTAACATGAAGGTGGTTTTCTTATAGTTCAGAGACATTTTGTTTGATCTCATTCACTCATCTATCCTTTGCAGTTCAGCATTTGCTAGTGTATTCAATTGTTGTGGATTGGTGGTTAAAATAGTTATGAGGATGTCGTCTGCAAACATGGTTATTCTGAAACTCGGAAGCTTTTGGTAAATTATTAATATATAAAACAAATAATAGAGGTCCAAGCGTTGAACCTTGAGGCAATCCATGTTTTATATTGCGAACATCTGATTTACTTCCTTCAACCACAGTAAAATGCTGACGATCTTGTGTAAGTAGTTATTCAGCAATTTTAAACGTATGCCTTCAACTCTATAAAAGTGTTCAAGCTTGTGCAAGAGTGTGCTGTTGTCAATTGTATCAAACGCTTTAGAAAGATCACGAAATACATCACAAGTAATACATTTTTATTTAAGATTTCTCAATAGATCTTGAGGAATATCGTAAATAGCCATTGATGTAGGCAGTCCACTATACGAAATCCAGGCTGGGTGTCAGATAACATCTTATTTGTTTAATATAAGAATACAAGCGGGTGTATATATAAGTTCTTCAAAGATTTTGTTGAATGAGACAACAGTGTTTTGATGTTGGCCTGTAATTTTTACACTGACTTTTGACCTCCTTCATGAACAGGGATGACTTGTTCACATTTTAAGCATTTAGGATAGACACCCATTTTATACAGCCTCTTATCACCTAGTGTAAAATAGCATTAACATCCTCAGGAAGACCTTAAACAATCATATTTAGGGTGTCTATAAATGACCCCAAGAGTACGTTACCTGCCACCAATATTGGCTTCAACCCACAAGCTTTCAACATCTTTCAAATCAATGCAAATACCATTCCCCTTAGAAATGATATGTTATATGATATATATATATATTGCTACACCTCGAGTTTTTTGGCAGAATCAGCACGCACAAAGTTATATCCACAGATTTTTGTTTGAAACAAAGGGGTATGTTTTTTTAATTTGTTTCAGAGACTGCTATTATTATGTGTGGAAGCTTTTTCAGGTCATAGATAAAACTTACTACAAGTTTGTAGAATTTCTTTCTTAGGCTTCTAATATTAACATGAACCATGCTAGCTGGGGAAATTGTTTTGCTAGTCAATAGGAGTTTGAATACATGAATGTGATGATTTTTACACTCAGAGCCACTAGGGTCAGAAAGTAGTGGCAAAGAGTTATTAATCACAGTCTAAGTTAACAGGCAAGGAGCCTGAAATGCACATGTGGCAAAAGTAAGGTGTGCTACTCAGAACCGTCACCAGAAAGTCAATAAAGGGCTTTACGTTTTTGCAGAGGTGGCTTGACATTCAAATTTGACGAAAATTCCACTGGTGGATAATGTGTCATATTGCAATTAGGGGGGCTTGGAGCTTTGTTTGGGGGTCTAAGCCCACCAACGACCCCCCGTGGCGATGGGACTGGTGCCACTAAAGTTAAAGACAATGCATGCAGCAAACTGAGGATCAATCAAGTTTGAACATTACAAATAACCCATTTTCTACAGATATCACAAAATATTGCAGAACAGCAAAACAAAAAGCTTTATGCATTTTCTACAAAAATCTTCCAAATCCATTTTAGCATATTGTAAAAACTAAAGTAGAAATAATTGCTACATCTAATGGCCATTGATTTTATATCTCGCCAAGTCACTTTTTTGTTATAGCAAATGTGTTGTTGTTCTCATTCTGTCGTAGATAGGTGGTTCCATTCCTCGCCTAGATGTACTTGAACTTGTTGCTCTTCATGTGCTCCAGGCATTAGTTGAAAAGCGTTGGCAGTTTATCCTATGGTGAGGTTCTCATTTCTGTAGATGGGGTCCTGTGGGTGAGTTTTTTATTGTGTTCCTTTAGCCGGTGTCGATAGCTGTAGACCTCATTTTGGATTCGTCTAGAACAGAATCTTGCGATGGTAGTTGGTCGCTGATTGCGTTCAGACTTCCCAGAGAGTTTGTGCAGAACAGTCCTTCACAGAGAGGTCCACCTCTATAAGCTTTGAACCACTGGTAAGGAGTTCATCAATGTTCTCATTGTTAGACCAGGCCAGACCTTGAAATTCATGACACTCCCGCCGCCCATACTGCGCTCAAGATCGTTCAAGTTTTTTTGGGTCTGACAGGAAGCATCTTCGAGTTGTTAAAACACGGTTTTTAGGTCCTAGTTTTCAGAGCGGCAAACCTTCACCAATTCAGTAGAAGACAAGCGTACGCTTCATATCCTCGTACTGTTCCGACATGAACTGCTGACTTTCGTGAAGCTCTCTCGTTTCCAGGTTGAGTTCAGTAATAGCACTGCTCCTCTTCCCAAGATTCTCCATCACTTTGTCCAGTTTGCCAGACAACTCATTCACATCTTGCTTGGCAGCCACAGTAGAAGTTGTGCTTCGTGTTTCCACAGCCATCATTAACACACTTTTATCATATTACACTTAGTCACATGCAATCTACTTATTCAAATACTGTAGAAGAAATCAATTTATTCAAATGAAGTAGGTGCAAATTCTAAGTTCCTGAAAAGTAAAATAACAACGATAGTAAAGTGGTGTTAGGAAATGCACCAAACCGATGCGGGTCAACCACATACACAGCCACAAATTCACCTAGTAACTACCAGTGAAGTTTCTCCAAAGTTCGGCATTGTTTTCCGGAACTACCGTCATTAAAATAACGAATATTTGATGCATGTAAATTTACTAATTGTTGAAAAAGAAATTTATATTTTGCGCTAGCTTAACGGTGCAAGTTGTCCTGGAATCATGAAGCCTAGCCCGAGGACAATAGCGAAATTTTCCACAGGGGCAAACACGGCGAGTTTTTTTTTAAAAATTACAGTTTACAGAGCAAAATGGCCTTGTTTCTGCACGGCTCGATAAAGAACCGACACCGGGCCGCGGTCCGGTGCTTTGCCTACCCCTACTAGTCCATGACAACACCAAGCGGATGTAAATACGAGCAACTAAAATAGGTAGCGACCACTAAAAAGACAATACGTTAACACACTATTTTCAAAGAAGTTGCTGCTGTGTCAAATCTGGGGAATAGAAAAAAAGGAATACTGTACTAGAAGCAAGTGATGAGTGGTAAATCAAAGTTAATGGGGAGCAACTGCTTTCAGGAAAAATATGCACCATAAGCAAGAAGCGCAAACACTGCCGCTGAGCAGAAGACTTGAACCGCGGCACAGCAAAACAGGCATTTCTTCTTCACAAGTGACATTTTTTTAATATTAATTTGCGACTCCGTTTTTTGCCACTTCTTGACAAATACACTTAAAAGCTGGATTCTGTTCTTCAACAAATATAAAAGGGAAATGTGCGCACTATAAATTCGGTTCATCGATGGTTTCTTGATATTTCGACACATATTTTTATTGGTAAAACACCAATGAAATAATTACGGTCGCCGAACGTTTTTTCAGTTACTGATGACGACAGCGGACTCATGAAAAGGTTACCCATCATCAGTTTAGAACACAAAACCCGTACCTTGCGTAGCAGGTGCTAGCAGCAGTGACGATACGCTTGCAGATGTCAACGTATTGTTGCGTATATTTGATTTTTATTTTAATCTACACACCATTCTTGTTTCACTGCAAATCAACACTGAAAGACAGCTTGGACATGCTGTTCTGTAACCGCGTGATATACTTTTAAATCAATTTATGTGGGGTTTCAGGCCTGCTGGTGGGTGTCTACGCAGTTGGTTTATTGTAGGATTGAAGTAAATCTTCTCCAAGAGTAATTGCCCAACTTATGCAAAATGAAAATAATGGTTTAAAGTCACTGAGTGACTTTGCTTCTCGCGGTGTAGGTGACACAATAGAATTTTTTGTTTAGCATTGCAGTGAGGCCGGCGACGTGGCTGAAAAAGTTCATGGCGGCCAATTGCATCTCGAGTTATTTACTTGACGTATTCCTTCCTTTCTTTGACGTTTTCGTAATATATCAATGAGTTGAAAGTCTTAAGCCGTGCTAACCATGTGCACAGGTACACTTTTCGATTCGAGCTTCCGTCTGATCTTTCTCATGAACATGAGGTTTTAAAAAAAACAAGTGTTACGAAATCGCCGGTGCCGATCAAAACTGACATGTTTGCCGGAAGCGCTTATTTCATATTCAAATACGAAGCAATTAAAGTTATTTTAACAGGTAAGCATTTGTGTTGCTTTTCTCTGGATACAACTTACCAATTGTATATATCATGGGTGGCCAACCAGTCAGAGACCAAGAACAACATTTCTTACTGTGTTACCGCGAAGAGCCGCATCACCCACATGGGCACATATGAACATCACCCCATCTCTTCCTCACTCAAACACATACCTTTGCTCACCTAGATTTATTGTAAATATCACACACCAACATGACAATGACAGAAATTTATACGTGTTATTTAGTGGGCCTTCTGGTAATTACGCAGAGCCACATGACATCTTGCAAAGAGCCGCAGTTGGACGCCGCTGGTATACACAATATAGGGCATTCTCCGCAAAAGTAACATACACGTTTTTGTTCAGCCCAGACCAAAGTATCTCTGTAGTTTTTGTATTTTTACAGTTGATGAAACATTCTTTAGCACAGTTGCCATGAATTATGAAGAATATTTCGTCTTTTTCACTCTGCAACTATTTATGCGCAGTTCATTTCAGTCGTAAGGTGAAAAACGCAACAAAGTGATTAGCAGATCCATTGTAAGGACCGAGCTTTGTAACAAAATCTTTCAAGGACACGGCTGTTGTATTTTTCCATGTTTGAGATCTGTTCGAGACCTGATAACGCTTCAGTTGAGTTTTTGTTTTGTAGCCTACATTGTCATTGTATTAGTTATAATGTAAAAAGCAAATTATTACTGGAAATTGGTCATTCTGTCTGCGAACCAATCACACATTAACTTTGGGATTTTGAAACTCCTGCAATACACCGTCCCCACCCTGACTAAATCAATCCTTAGTTTTTGTCATGTTGGGTTGTTGGAAGCCATAATTTTGTTAATCGTTTGCTTTAAAAATAACATTTGCACTGTATTGTAGTATGTCTGTTGTGTTTAACTTGAATAACTCTATGAAAGAAAGTTAGGACTTGTCTAAAACACTGCATAAAAATATCCCGTCACTGGTTAAGTCTGTCGCCCGCCGAGTGGTCCGGTACTTTTGCACGTTTAATTTTAAAAAGTAGTGTTTCTGCTGTTCAAAAACAATGCTGGTAAACAGAGGCCCTTGAAAAGTACGTTTCTCGTTGTGGACTGAACTTCATGGCGGTTGAAGTACTTCCTATAAATTGATGAGCGCTGGGTGGAGTTCGCTTTACGTTTTTCAGGAAACAAGTAGTTCTGTTCAGAAAGTCTGTAAATTTCTTATAATCAGTTCCGTAGCGAAGCTAAATGTCACCCGGGGCCAACCACAAAAGTGCCGCCATTTTCACCCCTCAAATTTGCTTGCAAAAGAGATCATGTTTCGCGTTTAGTAAAGATATAAGGAATATAAAAACATCTTGAACATCAGAATCAAACACTCACAAACTGAAATGGGCCTTGTTTTGTATTCTCGATTATGGGTCTTACTTTTTCCGCTTCTTCGCCATCTTTCTCATCATTTGCTTTTCCTATTTTTTCTGCCTTTACATATGCATCCATGGACCTGGCATATTTTGTTAATTTTTTTCCTGTTGACTTTCAGTCTGCGGTAAGCCGCACCGCTTAGCTTTAATTGTTTGCGCATTCTAGGAGATCTAACAAAAATACACAAACTATGTGTTATGCGGGTCCCAATTAGACAAGGGATGACGGGATACCTGCTTTACAGATGTGAACATTTATGTATGTTTATATTTTACCTAGTATCTCCATCTTTTAACTAAAACAGAGTATATGTACAGCATAGTAGGCTGTAAAAATAAATTTGTTAATCTAATCTCATCAATGTTAAGAACGTTTCCCGTAGTGGTTTAGTGCTCTTAGAATAAACAAAAGGCTTCAAACGCCTACGCAAACTCTGTGGCCTCTCACGCGGGCACCTTTTAAGGTGCAGGACCCACTCAGATAAAATTTATCAAATAAGTTCAAAACCGGCACTAGTTGAGGAGTATTGGCTTGCGGCGTCCATCGTGACATACAACTGGTTTAGTTGTTGGGTTGGGCTTCACCCAGTTACGCGTGTATAGCGTTATTCCTTACATTCGTCCATTAGCAGTAGACGTCTATTCAGAGAAACTGTTTTACCAAACCGTACCACGTGGGACATCAGCCCTTTCAATGTTCAGCAGTGATTACAACCCGTCAAGTTCAACTGAAATTGCACTGAACAACTTCATCCAGCAGAGCTATTGCCAAGTTGTGCAACTGCTTCGGCTCAAGCGCATTTCAATAAAATCCTTCATCATAATCATAAATATTTTATTTTCGCTTGGGTTAGGATTCATTTCAGCTTAAGGTTTATTGCCCTAATTTATTAAAATAAGAGCAACACCTTTTCTAAGCTTTCCTTATTGAAATAGTTTTTCTATGACCGCAAATGTTAAGTGTATAGTTGAACAAAAGATTCAAACCTTTTACGAAACCCACATTGCCTGTTGGCTGGCAATGATTCACTTTTACTTGCAGTTCAGGCCTACATGCAATCTGAGCTCTATACCCACACAAACACAACAACTACATTATCTCGCTTCAAGAACGTCATCTTCTGATACCTTTACGTCATACAGATAAACATCGGTTCTATTGACATTGAGCAACTTTACCTTGGCAAAGTCCTTCACTTCATACGCCAAAATTTGATGTTTACAAGCCCACCTAACAACTAGGCTTTGTACCTTGCTGAACTTGTTTCTTGAAAATCTCCCACTGAACATTAAACAATGCCATGAAACATGCTAGTAAGTGTGTGTCGTCAATACCTATGGGTTTCAGGTGATGTAATGTGCCGTTGGGGTGTTCCTAAGGATCGAACCATGGGAGAAATAGGATTAAGATACAGCTTGGACGTACCTTGATTTCAAGCAGGGATTTTTTAACCAGATTTTGAGTGAGGGAGAAACTTCAACCTCGAACTACCGGAACAGTAATGTTTGCTAGTCTGCGGTATAGAATATCATCTCTGTCCTTTGTTCAAAAGACTTTTGACCGGGGTGGGGAAATGGCCTCGTCTGGGTAGGGCAGTTCAGAGACTAGGAGACAATTGCTCCCCCCAAATAAGTATGTTAAAAACCCTGATTTTCAAGACAAACACAGGGTTAGTTTGGACCGTGGATTTGATACAAACGTTTGAGATATCATTTTATCAAATTGTTCAATCCACAACTGCATTTACACAATTTTTTGATTTGGTGACATTTAATCACTGGATAGTTAATCACGCAGACAGTTATCACTTACACGGTTTGGTGGCGTTTAATCACGCGAAAATTTATTCCTAGACAGTTAATCACTACATTATAACTTGGACATTTCTTGTCATTTTTTTTATAAACCTAAAACACTAAACATAAACCGTAAACTCAAAACCCGTGGATTACGTAGATTAAGAGTTAGAGTAATCAAGTGCGTATAGGTGTTGATCTGTTTAGTGGTAATATGTGCAAGGCAGGCCTGCACAACTCAGAAAGCTGGAAGGTCAAATTAGCAACATAAATTTGCCGCGGGGCGCAAAGTCTATTTCATTTCGATGTAGAGATTTCGTTGCAGTATGGCAGAAAGTCTGGAACGACAATTACTCGAAGTGGAGCTTTTGCAACATTTTCTACAATTGAAAAAGTTCTCGTGAGCCTCATGAGGCCCCCAAGCCCTATGTGTTGTGCAGGCCTGGTCTATGTTGGGGTGTTTCATTGTATGTGTGATTTACTGTTTGGTGATTAAAATGTCAGTGATTAATTGCCGAGTGATTATATAACGCGCGATTAAATGTCTGTACACCTTTTTCACGCTAATGAAACTAAGCACAAAAGCTGAGGAGTTCAAAGTACTCTTGAAAATCAATTTTTAATCAACAACTTTCCGCCCGGAGCCCCCAGGTCTCGTCTTTGCTACGCCACTGCTTATAATGCTGATTGCAAACGGATAGAACCACGATAGATTGAAGGTTGTTCAAAATAGGCAGACTAATGTTTTCACCTGCCTTAATGAATGTTTTTGGGCAGATCCAGATATAGCAAAATTCTTGAAATGGAACGAGGACACTTATTCGCCAGATGAACACATTTGGGCGACATTACAAAGGCTGCATTACATTGTTCCGGGAAGCTTTCTACCGAATGCGAAGTACGACTTAAACGAATTGCAGTCAATCACCCGACTGGTGAAATGGGGAGGAATGGATCCACAAATTTACCCGACGTGTGCGGGGGTTTATGTTCGAGGTGTCTGCGTGTACGGAGTTGGTGATCTAGCGTGGCTTGTTCG
>JGI24022J15233_10006067_pt1 | contig 13002 bp, 16 predicted proteins | sample Ectturendosymbi2_FD_15233 | JGI IMG/M metagenome (IMG submission 15233)
GACAACAGGGCCGGGCACGCTTTGGGTTCTTCTGTGCGAGACCGGGTGGGAGTAGCTAGAAACAAATGTGTGCTTTCCGCTTGAGTCGCTGTCATCATAAGACAAATTCCCTGACCACGTGCTCTTCCAGTTTTTGGCCACCACCTCGTCTAAGCCTGCTTCGTTATTCCTCTGAGGCAATCGACAATAGCCGGAGAAATGATGCGAATGGTTTCTCGTTGAAGTCTTGTCCGATTCAAAGCCCTCGTCCACTGTTGGTTTTGGAGTGTTTGTATTGCAACGGTCTGGTGATTTTTGCTCAATTGCTCGAGGTTTGGCTGCAGGTTTATCATCTCTCAGATGATTGATTGATTTAAAAGAATATCTGCCTTTTTCGTCCGATTCGTTCATTTCTTTTTCCATTTTACCCATTGCTTGGTCTCTAGTTTCTTTTGCTGCGTCGGAGATACAGTCGTTGAACTGGGTTCGCATCTTCTCCACATGTTTCGGTGGAATTGACCTTAATTCTTTATTGCTGCTTGGCAACGAACGTGTTCGGCCCTTTACAAATGCTTTTCTTTCCTCAGGCACTTCAGCTTCTAGTTTCGCACTTCGGCCATTTTGGCCATTTTGACCATTTTGCTCGGTTGACGGCACAAGAGGCGTGAGCCCTTTCATATCGCGCATATTTTTACTGTCGTCCAGACTGCTACGATCAGAAACGTTGTAGAGTTTTTGCTTTTCGTCAACTGCTGGCTTGAATATCATATCCTTGTCATGATCATGTGCGTCAGATCTGTACCTCGGGCTGTTGATGCTCTCCATCTTTTCGGACGTTCGCGATTCCAGACGTTGAAGGCATTTGTCCAGAGTCGAAGCAAGACCACTTAGCTTTCGCTGCCACTGCACAGCAAAGGTGAGGGTGTTATGAAATTGGCGCATTGTGAAAACTACATATAAAGAACTTACTGCATGTTTATACTATCAACATAACATAAAACTATGCTTCATAACAAGTTTCCTGTCTGTTTCTATGGAATGTAATACGACGTGTGTGTACGACGTGTGACGTGTGTGCCATGTTTGCACCATGTATTTACATTTTGGAATGTTGAAGACAAGCTTGCTAAGTGTTTATATGAAATAACAAACGTGATTTAAGCATAAATCCAGAGTTTTTGATGCTGCTGTACAGATGTACATCATGATGTTATCAAATAAAGAGAAACAATCCAAACGCAGTTATGCGTTGAATACGTAGAAACGTACTGAGAACGTGCTTGAAAATGCATGGACAAATGTAAGTAGTTTAAAAGTATTTTAGAAAGCTAGATTGAAGACACAAGAGTTTTTTACAATGAACAATTATAGTAAAGCAATAGAATTTATTGAAATCTTGCAAACTTAAAATAATGCAATAAATGTCATCGACACAATGTAAACACTGAATGATTTCTGTGACTTAGTTTTTATTTACGGCAAACGCAGAATCACCAAACTGAAACAAAAAGAGTAACCAAGCAAATAATAAGACAAATATTTAAAATGATTGTGATAAGCAATAGAACTTTTCGTATCAAAATAAAAACTAAGCTCAATACGCTTTTGTAGATTTGAACATAAATACTGAAAGGTGTTTGATCAAAATTTACTTCAAAATAAAATCCGTTTAAAAATTACAACCTTGTTCATAGAAGCTGGGTCCACGGGTTTTTCAGCCGCGAGCGCCTTGAGGCGACCCAGAGTACCGAACGATGTCTCATCTGAAATCATGTAGTAGTTAGATTATGGCAGGACATATAAACTTGACGATCGATGTGGCTTAGGTCCAGGTACACATGGAAGAATTTTGTGCGCAGGTGAAATGCGTTGAGGGTCTCGGCCAAGCCAACGATTCTATTAATTTCAAAACTTTTCCTTGAAACAATGTGGAGGCTTATGCGTTGTTAAAACGGTGCTCACCAGAAAAGGTTTCTGTCTCGATATTTCTTATTCTTCTGTGTAACTACAAATAAAAATCACTATTTTTATGAACTACTATACTTCCTTAAAAAACAAAAAAATCTTTAAAAAACGCTACAATTTGGTTGCAATGCTCTGACTTATGACACTTGCTTGTAGAGGTGCAGCAAATGCTCCACATCATTGTAGGATCTTACCATTCTCATCGTTTTGACCACTGAACGCTCGTCCACGTGACCGCCGCTGAAGTGCATAGGTGGAACGCTCTTTCAAGTACCTGATCAAGTCTTTCGCCACCTGCAGCATCGTTGCTTTATCTCGCATTTCAACGTCCTGTCGATACATAAAATAGAAATGTTTATTTATTTAAGTCATTCAAAAAAAAAACAGACTAAAAGCGTTTTAGAAACTCACCATTTCTTGCATGATATCTCGTTTACAAAAGCCATCTTGATCCTGTGAGCAGAAAACAAAATTTTTATTTCACCATATTAAAGTAAAATTGGATCATATTAAGGAGTACAGCATACATTTTCCGCACATATTGGCTCGAATTTTTTCTTTTTTGCCAAAATAAATTTTTCATGAACATCTGCCTTTCAATCGGAGAACAGATGAGTGTGTTGGTCAACGTTTCAAAGCAGAGCTCCAGTCACGAATTCAAACAAGAAGAAATTTTTGTGAAGAAAACAAACACCTTGCATCTATTTTAATGACTGTGAAAAATTTTTTGCGGCGCTGTACGAGCAAAGCGAATTCATGTACTCGTCACCTTTTCCATTTTCTATTACAATATATTTATTCTCTGACCTTTTTACGTTTACAACTCGTTTAATCAACAAAAAACGAAAAGATGAATACTGGTAAATACACTGCATAACAGCAGTTTTTCGCCAAATAATATTGAGTAAGTGGATATTCTAGTGAAACTCGCCAGTGGTTGTAAAGCCTTAAAGGAATTTTGCTTGTCTCATATTGCACAGCTAGGCCAAAATTGATGAAAGATAGTGTCGAAAAGTTTTGATAGCAGTCGAAGATATTGCTCAAAGTCAACATTCCAAACTCCCAGTTAAACTCAGCAACCTTTTGCCTGGCACTGTCTTCCTTGATGAGATCTCTCAGATGCTGCTCCAGTTCACCTATAAACATCAGCAACCATTCCTCATCATCCACGTCATCAATGACTCGAGCCACCTCTGCGATATCTTTCAGCTGTAAATCAATATGGTAGTGATTGTTATGACACCTAATATCATTCGAGTATGAATTTAGAAGAAATTGAAGCGAGAAGGCAACAAAGATATATTTTTGAGACTGTATGGAAAGTGCTCAGATTTTCTTCGGCGTGCTTTGCCTTTTCAGATCAGACACATCTGCAGGAAGACTCAAAGGTGGTAAAACAATCCCAACGTATCTTTCAGTTAATTAAAACGCGTCTTATAGGAAACGTGAAGGTAGCTTTGTAATGCCTTTACACTGGACGTCATTCCGCATCCAGATTGACGCCCGTTATTGTTGACCCATTGGTTCAGCGACACTGGTACCATCCCAATTTAATATCTCATATAATCTCCACGATCATTAGACACACAGTTGCGACTATCCACATTTCAACTCAACAGGGCACGGTATTCAATTTTTTCAGCTGCGTAAGGAACTAACATACGCAAGAAGCTAATTTTGGAAAAAGATGACAAAAGGAGAAAATTTGCATTGAACATTTTTTGAGAAATGTCGTTTATTGCTCTTTGCGTTAACGTTGAAATTTAATCTTTTTACAAAAAACTATGTAGTGGCTGTGCTTTTCACGAGTTCTTGAGCTTTGTGCAAGTATATAAAATAATTTCTGGCTAGAAGGACGCGCGACTGCCTTGGGCATGCTGCACAATTGTCCTCACAACTTGATTATTTGCGCTGGCGTATGGTTTCTTTATAAAACACAAAATTAAACGAACTTTTTTTCGCAGTACTACAGAATTGCAAAAACTATGCATTTAAGCAAAATTTTGTTGATTTCGTTTATGGTTTGAGAAATTTCAGAAAAGAAATTCAGCTTATCCATTTTTATTTATTAGCTTCTATAGATGCATTGGATATGTTATGAGCTAAGGGATAAAAAGAAATGGTAAATGGCTGGAGGGTGCCTCATTGCTATGAGCCAAAATACTTACAACCTACAATTAGAGTTTGAAAAATTGCATAGAGTAAGATACGAAAACACTTTCATTGTCAGTTTTTTCAAATCATAAAGATGCAGAAAATTTAAGGAACTTCTGCAGGTTTTCTAGAACCATATTATCAAAATACTAAAGTGCAAGTTATGTCTTCATCCGCGATCAACTTGCAGCACACAAGACGAATTTTGGGCAAGGTAACGTTTAATCCACCCAAAAAGATTGTTTGTCGAAGAATGTTTGCATATCAAAACTTAAAACTGTGCTCTCGCCAGAAGTAAGGCGATTAACAGGGCGAGACAGCCATGTCAGCCACGAGCGAACAGAGGGAATAATGACCGGTAGAAACACAGCGGCAGCGCCTGAGGCCCACGCGTACTGCAGCAAAACAACCGGTTCAGACTGTAAAAGGCATTCACGTCGCCCAAAGACCGCATAAGCTGAAAGTTGTGTTTTTAAATTACTAATAATTCCTACACACAGTGTTTGCCCTCAACAAACACCAGCGTTTGGGATCCGTTGAGAAAGTTTCCAGAACGAGTTCTGGTCACTCTACCGCAACAGGGATCGCTGCTGATTGCTGCATTCTGGTAAGTCTTTATCGGAGCGCCTGCTACGATATAACGACCTTTCTGGTTTGAGTCAGGGTGGCCAGGTTGTCATGGGAAAAAAGGCTACATCAAGCGTAGAAAAAAACAGAAAGCACCAAAAAAGTCAAAACAAGTTAAATACACAATGACACTTTCAAACACACATACAGATTGCACAGCACTTTCAAAAGACAATATATAATATAGAGAATACAGCTAACTCAATTAATAAACGTCTCGAAAATTTTGGTCTTGCTGACGAGTAACCTGAAACAGCAAAACTAAAAATTATAAAATTCCAGTGCAGAGTTTCCAATAAAAATTCATCATTCTGTGTCCAGAAACGGTGTCCAGATATCTGTCAGTATCCAAAAATATGCCAAAATCATCTTTAAATTTGCCAAACCGACATAAATTTTAATTGGTCATAAAAAGCTAAAAATCCCAAATCTCATTTGGCCTTTTTACAAAAACAAAAAATCCAAAATAATTAAAGGTCAAAAGTTAAAAGTTTGGCCTCACAAAAGTCAGCTGGCAACACTGATTTTTGTTTCACTGAGCATTAGTGAGACTGGAACAATTGTGTGTTCACAATCGAAGTTTAAGTGAGAAAACGCGTAGGTTTTACTCACTGCAATTAACATGGAGTTCGCATGACAGGGTTTCGAAAAGCGAAGCATGCTTGAGACAGAGAAAAACCCCGGAAGTCTTGCAAAGTAGTACCAGCAATAAGGCAAATTCATGGATTAAATTTCGTTTCTTGTCATAAATTCTGAAACTGAATGAGTTTGTTTATAAAAAGAAGAACGATAACCTGCTGGTTTGTTACAACAGCTTGACAATAGTCTGTTTCTTTCAAAAAACAATTGAATTATGTGTTGGTATCCAGCAGACTGCGTCCCCTTTNAAAATGTAATCCTATCAAATTCGCCATAATTCGGCCATCAACTTTTAAACCATTATATAAAATTGTGAAACTGTCGAGCGGTGTCGAGAGACCATAAGGGTAACAACTGTCAAAAATAACAAATAGCGTTTCAAGAGAGCAGGCACATTCTTCAACAACTCAACAATTATTTTCAAGCTCAGCTAACCCGACAAAACAAACTTGCGGTGTTTCGAAATAATTTTTTTTTAAAACAAACATATCTTTCGTGGGAGGCACGCAGTGTGACTCCTGCTGAAGTGGCAAAATTCCTTTTACAGGTGCAACCAAAGTTAACTATGAGCCACCCGCGTCGACTCAGCTTGTCTTATTAGCGAATTCCCTCATGGGAGGCAGTTCCGAAACTTGATCGTCCATCAAAATGCCAGGCTTGTTTATGCGAAAATGGGATTGGAGACCAGCTGTTGCATAACAGCACAGCTTTCATCACACGTTAGGAAACCACTGCCATCTTGGTAGTAGCCCCTAGCTTAGAAAATACAAAACGTATGCATATTTCGATAGGACTGCTCGACAGAATCCTTCGAAAAAATCAGATGCTGAGGGAATCAGGTTAATAAGTTTGTTTAAATTATTTTTAAAATTTAGTTAGTTGAATTACTGATATAGGCATAAATGGTCAACCGTTTCCTAAGCAGGGCTTTTGCATTAAATTGTCTAATGTTTGCGCCAATAAAATCAACTCAACATAACTCAATTCTAACCTCTTTCATTGCTCCAACAAGTTCTTGTGTCAACTCTAGGTCTTTCTTTTCCTTTTCGTGCAGTTGCTCAATTTCGAAAATCGTTATAGACGAATGGTCGAGGTTCGGTTTTTCTGATACATTCAAAACTTTTAGGTCAAAACACAGAAAAATCAACATTGAACGATGCAGTGGCGAACTCAGAAAATTTTCATAGAGGGGTTTCATTCAGTGGTATATGGTGGTCATTTGTACTTGGTGTGCGCTGTTTGTGACGACACAATTTGACGTCACAATTTGACGTCATATTCATGTTTCCAAACTAACGTTTTGGCGAAGTTTTTGACATAATATGCATATTCTTTTACACGCACTACCCTTATTTTATGTGTCATTGCACTGAATATCAACTGTCAGCGCTCCAAGTTAGGCTAGCGGAGGAAAATAAACTCAACGCTATGACACAGCAGTTCATAACTGCAAAAATATCAGGCCACGCGTTAAAACAGGGGAGTAAAACACACTCATCACTGCGTCAGAGCAATTTCTTGTCGAATACGAGCAGTCGAGCATAGAAAGTGTGCGGCTGGACTGGCTGGCGCACACCCCGGTTAACAAGATCGAATCTTTTGAGAATGCGCATAAAGTACGCAAGAAAACTTTCTATTTTTTGTTATGTATAGAGGTCCAGCAAACGTTTAGTTTTGCTTTCTCCCCACTGAGACATTATCAAATGCCTGAATGCTTTTATATTGAAAACTGCTGTTTTTGAGCTCGTGCAACAGTTTTATCATGCTACAGAAATTGGCAATGTAGCCAATGCGATCAGCGCTTGCACTGATCAGCCATAGCAGACAAAATAAAGACAATTGTTTTGGATAAAGTGAACAATCGTGGAACACAATTTCAAACGTGCGTAGTGGACGAAAGGTTTGCAAAAAGTGGTGAGATGGTTTCTGGACGCAGACGATAACCCACATTCCCACCAAAACCTAATTATTACTTTTTGACCCATTTACAATGTTCCTTGAAATTTGCACGAAAATTTATTCCGTGGCATTTGCATTAAGTCGACAAATTAAGAAGCAAAAAGTATACGAAAGCAATTAATCTCCTTTGTGCAGGCAATAAAGTTCTTGTAAAATATCAAGCTCAAGGAGGGGTTTAATCCCAACCACCCCCGTTGCGTACGCCCTTGGAACGATGCAATCCTGTTCAAACGTTTGCGATTTCTAAGGCCATGTTTTTTTTTGTGTGAGATTCAACAGGCTTAAAAATTATTTTAAAAGCACTAACGAGCCATAAACTGAATGAAACAGCTGCCGAGGACACATAATTTTGGAAAAGCAACATTTTTCGGAGCTGTCTCATGGACAGTGGCACGATTCACTGCAATCAGTTTATTCGGCATATAACCAACTGCAACTGCATAAAATTTTTACTGGTAAATTTGTTCACTACAAGTCGTAAAAAGATTCAAGTTCACAACAATGTTACTTTTCATTAAAACCAAATATTTCAGACTATGCGACAGCGTTTTACTAACCAGCGTTAAAGCTTCGACCCGTCGAGGTTAATCTCGTCAATAGTTTTTATGCAAAGGTAGATTTTTCAAAAAAAACATATTGTACCTGTCATATCGAAGTACATGTTTTTGCCACCATTCAATTCTGAATAAGGAATGCCCGAGATCCTGTTGGAGCCTTGGTGAAGGTTTTTTTTGACTGAATTGCTACCACCGCTTTTTCTGGGTGATGGTGTAGGGCATGCGGACAAAGATAGATTCATATAACCGACTTCTGGTGACAGTCCGTCCTCATTGACTTCTCTTTGTGGCAGAAGATTGTTGAGGGCCAGGTTGATGTCACTCAGTGATGACGTCGGACTCTGGCGAGAAGACGAGTAAGAAGTTGCCAGTGATGAGGATCGAAGACGAGAAATCTCGGGGCTGGGCTGGCTGTGCCACCCGTAAAATAGTTTTGTGTTGCGAGGCAGTGAGTGGCACTCGTTGGGACGGGTCCTTGGACTCAGTCGGGGGCGATTTTTCTTTTGGCGTCGCTCCAACGAGTTGGCTGTGACGTCATCAAGCCACGACCTTCTGGTGGGGGTTTTCACAGAGACCTCGATGACGTAGTCTTCTTTGGTGGAAGTGGTTGACTCAACTGTGCTTGATTCCGCGTCGGGATCTCTCAGATTAAGTTTGTAATACAATACAGGTGATTCCAGCGCCATCCTAATATCTTCAAGGTACTTCAAGTAAAATCATAGGAAAAGAGCTATATAGAGAAACCTAATTCTATCAGTATACAGTAGAGATAGTTGTCATGTGAGTGCACTCTTAAAACAGAACCCTTGAATGCCATGCTTCCTGGTTTCTCTGCTTTGAGCGTTTTCTTATTTGGTGCTGATTTACATGTGAAATCAAACAAACACGCTCATACCTTTCTAAAAGTATCAGAGACACTAGAAACTGAACGTAAATCATACTTCGTGGCGACTGTGCAAAGATTAGTAAACGCCATTATTTTTTCTGCTTGATTCATTCCATAAAGCAACGTTTCAGAAAACTCATTTCGGGTCGAGCGTAGACTTTGAGACAATGGCGTTTTTATTGTGAGCAACACTGCAACTCTCATGCGCGCGAAACAATACCCACTGCCTAAACCTGCATTCGAGACCTTCCAGCATATCATCGCCACAGCTGCATTACTTCGAGCAATCGTTTCGGACGATTACGAATTTCGATTATAACTCCGTGCTTAAAATTGTCACCTTGGTTGTTTTCGCGTGATCGTAATTGACTGCTCGCTTGCAACAGCGTAGCAGGCACAAGCGTTGCCAATCGAATCGCCACAAACTTGATAGTTCTCCTCCCCTTGACATGAACTTATTTCAACGACGAAACAGCGAGTCGCGACAAGCTTTTTCAAAAATTGATAGAAGTTTATCAAACAAGTGAGTTTTTGGCTCAAATTAAAAGAATAATTAACGTTGAAACATTTTTTTTATTATAAGCTAACAAATGAATTTTGAAATGCTCTCTCTGGTAGGCCTGTTGTTTCCACCATAACGTAGTTATCGTAACTGGTAAGTCTCTTTCAGGTATCTCTGCTTTTCTGGGTGCTTTAAAGCGGCTCGCTGCTGAAGAAAGTCCTCAGGTATGAAGTAATTTGGGTAATTCAAGCCCCGGAGCAAAAACTGTTCTAGCTGCTCAAACTGTACCGTAAGCTTTGTGGAGAAAGAGTGCGATGATATCGTCTCCAACTACCAGCCACAGCCCACAATAACAGGTGAGGCAGCTATGCGCGGCATGTGGTTACGGAATCGTCGCATGACTATGAAGTGACAATTTGAAATTCTGAGGTCATGCTGTTGGAGCCAGTGAAACTAGTGTCTTTTTTTAAACGTGTTAAGTCAAAAACATGTCACGATTGTCGCGGAAGCAGAAACAATTCAGTTGGCAATGAGGCATGTTTTGATCGGAGAGCAGTGGCGTTGACTGTGCGAAATAAATGCATTTGACACTGAAAACACGACTGACCCAACTACTAGTCACTAAAGAAAAAATTCCTTGTTTTTACGAAACCACCATCGGAATCGTTTTCCTCCAGGAAAATTTAATCTTATGTCAGTTGCCAACGATTTGTTATTCGCCAACAAAGGTTGTGCAAAGGGCACAAATTACCCCTTTAAGGATTAGGTAAACAAAAATCTCATACAAAAATTCAAAGTAACTTTCAAAAAATTCAAAAAATTTAGCAACGGGTTCGTAGAGATACAGAGAATAAGGGATGTACATGAAAGAAAGAAGAAGAAGACGCTAAACGCGCACTAACAAGCTTTTAGGTATAAAACACTAGTTCACCTATACAGTAAGTGCAAGGTCCCTATTTCAGTAGATCAATATCTCCGATAAAGGCAAGCAGTGCATTTTTGCGCAAAACTGACGCACGACCTTATTCGGATGAAATACTTTTTTTAATTTTTGACTTTCTACCAGAACACCATTGAAAGCAAGGAAGCACAACGCAAATTTGATGTTTGCAAGGTTATGGCAAACGGAAAACTAAATTATATACCATAAAAAAGATTAATTATTTTTGTAATTTTTTCCGAGATATCCGCAATTATAACAGCATTACCAGCAGGTGTCAAAGTTTTTCAGGTAATTTGAGCAAAGTTTTTAAACAAACCTTGTAATATGTTCATGATTCCTCTGTGAGCAAAAGCGACGCTGTTATATTTTTATTAAATTATTGCCTGATGTTGGACATATGTGAAAGACTTTACCCCAAACTTTCGATTAACAGTTTTTAGGAAAACGAGCTCACTGGTACAATCTGTAGAGATTCATGAAAAGTACACAGACACTGTAAACCTTTTATTGCGGCAAAACAGCCAGACACCAACATCTACCAAGCAGCTTCTATCGACTTTAATTCACATGGAGAAAACTTTGAGCACAAAACCTGAGAACAATGTTCACTCACGTGTGCAGTTTGCTTAATTCTTGTTAAGTGCTAAACACGTTGCCCATAAGATAATATTTCTTATACAAGAAATCGTGTAAGATGGTAAGACACCGTTTAACAAAGCGAGTTTTTGATCAGATCCTGCTTCCTTGGCATCAGTGCAATGACCCAGGCTCAATTCCAGGCTCACTAAATTTTGACTCACTTGGCACCATGTGGTTTTAACCTTCGCTGGCCATTAGCAACTTATTGGTAAAAAAGCCTACGTTGTGGCGTTATTCCCGGACTTCACCTCTACAGGCAACGAACGTTTCTTATCGCTTTCCAAAGCATTCTCGCCAAGCATGAAATGCCAGTGAAATCGAATAGATTGAGAAGTTGCCAACTCCGTTTCTTGCTCCGCGTCCGACAATCACTGCTTGAACGGGTAAACATAATGTAGGACGACCAAGGCGCAGAATCCTCCTGCAGCTGCTGTGCCGCACGAAAACGCTACAGCGAATCCGATTTTGTTCAGCAGGAGAAAAATTCGTGCCTCTGCGCAAAACAGCAAGTTTTTCTAACACTGGCAGTTTTTTTAAGTGTTGCTGCATCGAATATCTCTAAGGCTTAGGCCTTGTTTCAGGAAAAACGACTCGAACATGATGCTGTCGTATTGACGTCAATTTTCGTTTAACTGATACTGCAAATCTGCAATACTATAATTTTCACGATAACTGCATAATCCGGGCATTTTTTTTGTAAAAAATTATAAGTTTAATGAGGTGGTTATTCCTAAAGAATGTAGCGGTATTTCAATTTGTGTACTTATATATATATTGTTTTGTTGGTATTTAAATCACATTTTCAAAAATTGTGCAACTCTTGCAAACCTAATGTGATTTCTTTTAGAGGAAACAACTTTCTTCAAGAAACTAATATCTTTGTGAACGCAATGCAATACCATTTGGTCGAACGTACGGAAGTATTAAAATCAACAGCGACTGTAGACGAATGCTCTAAACTTATTCATACGAAGTGTTATAACCATCTACTTTGAACTGTTGCTTGAAATCTCTACTTGTTTTTCTTTCAGTTCGGTAATGCTGCTGTCAGCCATCTGTTCCTGACATTGTTGTTTGCGTGGTTTGATTAACCATGTCAGATTTTAAAGAAGTGGCTTTTACTGAACCAAGCATCTCGAAATCCATACTATAGTTTTTCTATAGAAGAGATTATTTGTATGAACTTCACAACTCTGTATAAAACCCATCGTGCCATCGACTGCCCTGTTTCCTACAAATCAGGCATAAGATCTTTATGTATTCTGCAAAGGAAAAGGTTGACTGATCGACTTTTACTGCTCTTACTTGCCTACAGTCTATGAAGCAACTCGTGGAAACGTGTCCAGCTACAACGAGAGACATTAAACAGCGCATTTTCCATCTGTTTTGCAGAAAAGTGCAAAATAAGTAGGAATTTGAACTTGCTGATCCTACCGAGATCTGCGTACTTGGTGTACGATTCCGCTTGCACCTCGTTGTAAGGACGCGGTGTTATGACGTTGCACATGTCCATTTCCAGCTGCCTGTCACATCAAGGCCGTGAATTGCCAACTTCCATTTCGTTTATTGCCCTAGCATCAGTGCTCGATCAATCACACTACAGCGCAAAGTCAAGCAGTTCCTGATAATAGTCAACAAAGTCAAGCCAAACAAAAGTTCACGTATGCTCTATGCTCAAGCGTTGTCGCTCGTAAATTCTGCCTATAGCTCCACAAACATGCTACAATGGGTAGCTGGAGGAGAAAGATATGCGCACTGCGCTCTTGACTAAAGCCTCGGACAAGCCGTGACATGTAAATTGGAGTCTTGCCGTTTTGAAGCCCCAGTGCTAATTTCGTGTAGAAGCTTTTCGGCCACAAATAAAGTTTCTCTTCAAACACTATTTCTCTTTGACCGCTCTTGCTTAAGGCGTGACTTGTCTGGCGAAGTGGAGAGGGGCTTTCATATCGCGCCTGATCAAACCGTGGCAGCTTTTTCTGCGATCATTACGCTTCATCTGAAACTAGACCTCCAACAAAGCTCGAAGTTCTTGCGACGTATCTACTAGATGACAATAGCGCGTGGCCTCTGGCACCGCCCGCATAAACATTTCAAACATAAATCAAAGGTGTTTCAGTACCTTTGGAGTTCTTTTTCTTTTAGGTAACGCCGC
>JGI24022J15233_10006069_pt1 | contig 13001 bp, 3 predicted proteins | sample Ectturendosymbi2_FD_15233 | JGI IMG/M metagenome (IMG submission 15233)
TTACAAAGACGATAAATATTTTTCTTGCACATTTCCGTTTTTTGAAAAAGCTCCAAATCTTTTTAATGCTACTGGGCATCACGCATGCAACCCCACACCTACCAATATATCCATTAATATCTTCTTACAAGCAGCAAAAGACGTTTGGCCAAAAATTAGCGTAGGCTACTTCACAAAATGATTTCAATCACGGAAAATTTCAATAAAAAGCCAAACATCCTAAAAAGAGGCCAGAAAAAGGCCAAACCGATTGTTCAAAGGTTAGAAAAAAGCCAAACTTTATTTGCAGTATTGCCATTCTTTTGTCACAAGGAAAGATTTTAAGTTACAAGGATAAAAAAATGCTTCGAAATTATGGTATGATTAACTCTTGCTTGGCATTGTACGGGAGGTACATTGGCATTGTACATAATTGCACTTTAGTGCAAATACTAAAGTTCCCCTTCGCATATACTTGTGTCTCATTGTTTCCAACTGTACTGAAGAGCGGTCTTTTTCTAAGTTGTGTAGAATTCAGAATTTTCTTCGAAGTTCAATTGTGCAAGAAACACTAAGCATGCTGTCTCTAATTAGCACGGAGCATGATATTCTTAAAGATACGGATCTGGAGACAATCATCAACGATTTCGCGTGCAAAAAAATGCGGCGTCATCAAACTTTTAATGCATAAGCACTTTTCTTTCAAAGTGCTCCCTAACTTCAGTGATGTCTAGTGCTTCATGTTTCAATTTGGGGATCGACGCTTTCTCTGGGGTGCTAAGTGGTGATGGCACCGAATTTGGGGCCCCTTGTGACAACGTGGGCCCCCAATTAGGGGGTATGAAGTGCGGCTGATACGCTTCTGCCTTGAGGTTTGTGGTGCATGTGGAACTTTGTCAACTGTTACGACACAAGACTGAAAAAAGTTTTGAGTCCTAGCCTATGCTAGAATTTTTAGGCTATGACTTGGTTAGGCTCTGACTCAGTAGTGTACAGGAGCCGGGGTGTAGGAGTGGACTCCGGCCGGAACCTTGATGAATTTCGAAAGTAGGAGTGGAGCCGGAGCTGATTTTTTCACGAAAAGCCGGAAACGGAGTTGAGCCGGAGTAATTTTTTGAACATTTTTTAGTAGATTATAGGATTCAATTTTGAGTTTAAGCAGGAGTCGGAGTGCAAAACTTACAAATGTTTGGGAGTCGGAGCGGAGTGCATTCAACGAAAGCAGGAGTGGAGTCGGAGTCAAAAATTACACCACCGGGCTATGTGAATGCTGCAACGCCTGTTATCTGTGTAGATAATATTTTGATGAATTTGGCATTCAAATTAGCTCGGCATAAATCTAATAAATTAGTTTGATCTAAAAATCGTCCTTAAAAGGGTCCCTTTGGGGAGGAGTGCAGGAATGGATTTTGCCTATGGGACCCACCGGCAATTTTAAGATGTATGTTTCCAAGTAGTCTACAGTCGGCAGGATCTCAACTAGGAGGGCGCAGGTGGGGCGAAGCCCCCCTAGAAAAATTTTCGCCCCCTGGAAAAATGTGTTGGACATAGTTTGAAACCATTGAACATAGTTCGAAAATTTTGGGCCCCTCTCAGAAAACTCTTCGCTCCTCCTGGTGTCCCAAGCTGATTACGGGCCTGACAATCGGTAGGCAATTTTGCAAAAAAGTCGTGCCACGTTTGGTATTGCACAGGATAACGCCATAACATAAGCTATGACGGGGCGCTGAAAATGGATCTTGCCTGTGGCTAGGGCGCTGGAATGGTTTGCGCCGGCCCTGTATATGTATAGCCTATTGTGTATATCTATGGTTGAAAATGTGTGGACACACCTGCTACGTCTTTTCTAATTGCATAGCCTACCTTGTTTTTTCATTTGGCAAGAGAAAACAACTTTTTGTGATTTTTATTCTGTAGAAGCAATGAAAGTTTTACAGCTTTACTTGGTATAACTTTTCTCAACCATATTATCTTTTGCGAGGGCTGCAGCTCCATGCAGTAGATCTTGGAGTACCTCGTGGTTTTCAGCAACCTCTGATAGTTATGCAGACTCCAAGCACAGCGAGGCACAACCAATCCTGGTCAGAAAAGTACCACTTGGTGCTTGGTTGACCCCTCAAGTGCAACACTTCGGTGCAAATTAATTTTAATTACGAAATTCAGTGACAGTTCAATATTAATCTCGGTGCAAAACGAGTTTGAAATACCTTAGTAACTGAAATGCCTCGAACTGTTTTGAGCAACTTTATTTAGGTTTTTATGCTGGCCTAAAAATTGATATAGTCCTGCATTAAACCATTTGCTAGGATCCTAACTTCTCTGAAGACAGCTGCTTAAGATACCGGTGTTGCGAATGCAAGACTGGCGTTGCGACCTGCTTTGACGCGTCACGATATTGAAGATTGCAGGTGGCGAGCCCATTATCTTGAGACATGCGTTGTATTATTTAGGCTTAACGTCGCGCGCGGGGTCTGAGGAAAGCACAAAATCAGTCAAGTCTTTTAATGCACCAGAAATGTATGCTAGGATCAATTTAACGCAATACAACTGCAGTTCTCTAGCATTCCAGGTCTGTATTTTTGACAAATCTTGGGTTTGGAACTTCAGGACTCGATGACATGTCAGCCAAAGTTAGTTTTAAAGTATGACACGCTTAGAACCCACAAACCTCTTACTATTTCTCCAGCCATTAAACCAATGAAAATTCATAGCACAATTAGTGCAAGACCGAGAGATTTCACAAATATCTGACGCAGATCAGAACTTTATGCTTTGACGAGGGCGTTGTCGTCGTTACGAATGTTTATATGACTTCAAAACCACTTGATTTGTATCTTGCATCACATAACGTGAGCGGCGTGATGTTTTCGTGACCTACGTCACCGCTTCAAATCATTAATCAGTTGCAGTTTCCTAGATAGTGTCAGTCATAGTCACTAGTTAGCGTATGTTAAAGCTTTCAGAAACAACAAGCTTTGAGGAGCACAAGCAGTAAGGAGCAGACCTGTATTACATAAAACAATAAACGTTTACAAACTTCAGCAGCTTCCTGGAGCATATAATGATACAAGGGCCACGATGCTGCTATAAAAAAGCACACTAAGTAGGTTTGAAATGAACGGTTGCAATTTTCAATTCAAATGCAGATGGAAGCAACAAAAGAACAATGTTTTCATTGTCGTGTGAGACTGGTTTTGAGGCAAAACTTGCTTTACCCTGCCTCTACAAGTTTAGTGGATCATTTTCTAGAGCTATATTTGGAAATTTATGGAGTAATTGCAGCGAGGAAGTTGCACGAGAATGTTATTCGCTGAGCATTTTATAAACAACAGCTGTAACGTTCCCAATTGGATTTTCATTGACTAAAATACCATAAAAAACGGAAGAAAAAACATAACATGACTAAAAGTAGATTTGAAGCGAAATGCTAACTGATTAAAAAAATTAACGTGATTAAAAAGTCCCAGTAGTTGAAAACACCACGACATGCATCAAAAGCAATCTTACTATTAATTTTTTGTAAAACTAAGATTACGTTGATAAACAACTTAGTAGATTGAGTGTTTAAAAAGGACTTGTTTTACGTTGCAATTTTTTCATAGGTGGTTGCGACTAAGTCAAATGAATTTAGCGCAATGCAGTGTTTTTATTATAAAATTATTCTTAGTTAAGTGCTGAATAATTAAGCTTGGTTTTGGCCTCATTTCTGCCGGATGTTTATTTTCTTTGTGACTAATTTTAACGTGACAGTTGTCTCTCCATTTTGTTTGTTGAACTTATTTGTATTTCTGGAAATCTGCGCATAGGAATGGTATAGAAAATAAATGCTTTACCACATCACCAGTTGCGCAATCAACAGTAGCAAAATCAGTGTGCACTGAGAAGAGCAAAACATAACTAGAAAGTTCAAATATGAAAAATATGAGTGCACTAATGCATTCCCACAGTAAAACTACGGTTTCTAAACGGTGAAGTAGTTTTTGTAATGCTCGTTAACTAAAATTCCAAATGATTCAACAGATGTTTTTGACTTCATGCTATGGGCTCGGTTGAAATTAATTGGGTGAAATTAATGTCAAAGAAAGAATATTAATTTGAAGGCAATGAAAAAATCGATCAATATTAACTGTTTCAAAATTGTAACTTAATTACGTGCACTACGAAAAGTTAATAGCAGCTTAAAATCTGTCCTCGTTTTGGAATTTTGTATTGATTCACGTTAAAAAACTTGGGAGTTTTGCAGTGACGTAAGGTTATTATGCCTTTTCTGCTAATGCATGACCTCTACTAGCAAAAAATTCATTTGTTGGCAAGGCAAGAGTTAAAAGGTGAAGCAGATAAGACGATCGTTGCCTTGCTTGAAAATAAAGTTGATAATATGCTAATGTTTAATGATTAAAAAAAGGCTCCCTCTGATATAGATGTAGGCTATGGTTGAAAAATTTTTGAAAATGTTGCTTAGGACAGGGACGTAACGAATGGGGCGCTAGGAAGGCACAATTTCCCGGGCACCAAATCAATGTAGGGGCGCCAAAAAGTCTCAACAATGTCACAAGTACTTTCTTCAATTCGGTATATTTGCTTCCGTAAAACCTCAGGTTAGAACATGGGGGCGCCATACTTGCTTTTTGTCCCGGGCGCCATCTAACCTCGTTACGCCTTGGTTTAGGAGCAATTGTTGACTCGATAAATTCGGGAATCTTGATGCTTATCGCATCAATTTCAAACTTTTGTTTTTCAGAAGCTAACATTTTCAATTTGTTAGACTCAATTGCCGTTTGATTTAATACTTGTCGCAGCTACGCATGAAAATATGGACTCTGACTTTTGGATTAAAAAACTAAATCTTTCTCAGCATCCCGCAGGTGGATTTTTTGGTGATATCTACAGAAGTAATGAAAAATGTACTGAATTACCCGAAAGATATGGCGAAAACGCAGAACGGTCATCTTGCTCAATTATTTACTCTTTGCTTAAAGTAAGTGCGTTGCTCATGTTTCCCTTCCAGGCTGTCAGGCAGCAGGGTGAATGACGAACGCAGATTTGCGCCAATATTCATCAGTAAATACCTGGGTCTCCTGTATTTTCTGCGGTTTGGCAAGCGCGAAGTTACTGCGGGCTTACTGAACAGCAGGGCTCCTGCAAAAGTCACACAAAAAACTTACTGGGAATTTTTTTAACCTGCTCAGGAAGTACCGTGAAAATATACGCTCAGACACGTTTCTTCGAAATTTATTGCTTTAATATTTTTTTTGTCCACACTTACTTGCGTGCTTGCAGAAGAAAATATTCAATATGTGACAGCTTATCTTTTCTTGTTTGACAGCATGAATCGCCAGACTTTACAGATAAATGTGTCAGCGCTTTGTCAAACAGTTATTTGTTTATGAAACTGTGCGTGACACCTGTTCGGACTGATGAACCGTTCTTAGCAGTTGATCATTTCTGTGCTTCTTGCAGCAACGAAGAAACTACTTGTACCTATTTCTCTTAACATTTGTAGAAGCATTAAGACGCACAGAAAATCAAGAGACCTAGTTACTATTGTTCCTGTCCTGTGCATAACACAACACTTCGCTGGGCGTGCCTTTCTTTGCTCAACTGTCTGAGAGACGTTTTTAATGCAGTTTTTATATATTCATATGCGAAATTAGTAGGCCTACTGTAATTCACAACCACTGCCTTACCACTCACAACTCGCAGTATGTGGTGTTAGCACTTAGCAGCCACCGAAACATTAATGAATGGTTACAACAAAATTGCAAATGTAAGCAACGAAGAAACTTTATTTCTGAAGAGAGCGATTTCTCAAATTAACCCTCTGTAACCCATCAGCAAATTGTAAAATATGTCGTAACTATAGTGAGAGACGACTTCTACATTCATGGAAATACTGCTGCACCCATTCTTCTTGTCAAACGTTTTCAAATTTTGGAATAAATCATTGTGCACTATATTGGCGTTTGTCAAACAAGCTATCTCTCTGGATTGTGGTTGCTGATTAGATTTTACAGGAAACGTTACTGTCCATTTGAACCCCAGGAGTCCACAACGGTCATATGATCTTTGTCGTAAAATGTCACGTCTTAAATGTTACTGCAGTATGCTAGAGTAAAATCAACGTTTCACCTGATCTGCCTGCGCTCTTTTAACTCATGTGCTGAGTGGAGCTTGTACTATACCAACTACAGCACCCTTGCCGGTTATACTATGCCTGATTGGAACGACAAATCCGCTCGAGGATTTTTGTTGTTGCCATTTCAAACTGAACCGCTGGTTTATATAGTGAGAATAGCAAGTGGCACATTGCTTGTTAAAGCTGTAGTGAAAGCACTCACTTTCAACAACGTTTAGAGTGTGTTGGTGAAAAATTATGAGTGTGTTGATGATAATGCTGCTTTGAAAAGTGCAGGAGTTTATTTTGCAGCAGTAGCTGAAAAGCAGGCTCTTCAATCAAAAATTTTTGAAGCGGTAAAACCTCTGCTTTGTCTTAGTATTTAAGTCTTTTTGGCAAGAAGTACGAGCACAGCTATGGTACACATATTTTTGCTGGTTCATAAAAACCTTTCTTTCGTGGTTACCTACGTCAAACATATTAAGGGCTTTATTAGGCCCATCTGGTGTGCCTTTCACTTTAATTCGTGGAGTAGTTGATTTCTCAAGAATTCTGTAATGTTGATTGTAGGAATTCGACATAGTTCCATTTCACCGTTTGAAGTCAGATGAGATTATTACCTTTGTACAAGGCGATACGGCCAGCATGTACGTCATCGACAACGATACACAAGAAATGGAGGTGAAAACTCTTGGTACAAATGAAGACAATCAACTCGTTGTTGTGGTTCCTGCAGGTGGGCATAAATTTCGTTGTGCACTTGAAAAACATTTTTCTGAAAGTTCTGTTAGCGTGGTTAAAAGTGAAAAGGGTTTAGCTCTGTTAGCAAGTAAATCCATAAAAATACAGAGCAGGGGCGGACATATCAATACGCAGAAGCATAAAGCCATCGAATCTTTTCTGCATTTCAAGAAATGATATATTTTGCTGTAGGTTCAAAAAGTAGTCATTGAAACATGCGATTTCTATACCATTCCAAAAATAAATTCTGAAAAGTTTTCAACAAATGTTGAACATTGGCTGAAGTGTCAAACATCGGATTTGGAATAATTTAGTTATATGGCAAGGTTTCGGTTGGGTATCTTTTGGTCTTTCGATAAAAGAAATATTTGCTCTTAGTACCTTTGTTAAAAATCCTGAAGTGCTTGCAAGGTGACATTGGATGGAAATATAAGTATGACATGACTGGACGGGACAACTGGTTGGTTTGCTTTCCTACCTTTAGTAATTGCAATGCTGATGCTGAAAGCCTGAAAAGACTTCTTAAGCATTAGAAACAGATTGGTCAGGCAGAATACCAGCATTTGTGCGATCTTAATCGAGTGCCTGCTTTGTTTCAGAAGCGTGTTTCTCGCTAGCTGTTCTGCAAGTGGCGTCTATTGGGTTTTTATTCAAAATTTTGGTGATTTGAAAATCACTGATTCAGCAAACATTTTCTCCCAAGTATTAAGTGCAAGAAAATGACCTTTGTCTGGCATAGTGTCTGTGGAAAGGAATACTTTCACAGCTAAGAGTCAGACATTAAGATCTTAACAGAGTAAATGTTGAGCCTACTAGGAGGGCATCATCAACTCATATTCACATAGAATCAAGAATATTTTCTCTAGAAAAGCATTTGAAATTTTCTCACTTAAGCACGCAAGAGCACATTCACTCTCGGCCTCAAAACCAGTTCGTTTTTACGGCATCGCAAGTCTTTCCTTATACGTTCCTCAATTATCACAGTTTATGCGTAAGAAACAACATCATGAAAGATTGATAAATCGTTTTTGTGTGTTCGTGACTGATTAAAGCAAAAGTGTTCATTTTTAGGAAATTTCTTCGCAATAAAACTGGAAGATCCCCGCAAAAGCGCTTACTGCTTGACGACCGCAACCGTGACGCCTGGATTCGATATCATTGATTTTGAAGTGGCTGACCGTGCGAAGCTTTTAGCGCAGTATCCTGAGCATAGCGAATGTATTACTTCTTTAACGTTTTCCTGAAATTTTATCTATGCCGCCAGTTTCAAACAGTATAAGAATCAACAGTTGAAACGATACTATCATTTGCTCGTGAATAGGTAGGATTCATTTAGATTTTCAAACTTTCTTCTCCGATAGACTGTTGAAAAGCTTTGTGTGTTAACTCAATCAATCCTCCAAAACTTCGTAAAATTCCGCACTACTTATATCCATCTGTACGCTACAGCAATTGATCGTTTACTTATGCAGTAAGTTTAATTGTGGGCTTGGGGCTAACTTTTCCACTGGATCACCTCATCCGTATTTTGTGTTACTATGCCCTTGTCTTGGAAACTGACAGTGACATTGCAGTAAAATTGAATTTTCGCGTTTCCCCTTTCACAGTTAGAATATATATTGACATGAATTGTAACTACGTGAACTTTTTGCTTTCCTAACAGACGTCTTTTCATGACTTTAACCGCTACTGCAGGTCTTCGTTAATGCACGTTACCTTGTAAGCATCCCTTTAGTGTAATAGTATTGCGAAGGACTCTGCTGTACAAGCCATATGTCGCGAAGAGGGCGTATGCTGTTCTAAAGAGAGAAAAGTTAAAGGTGAAATACATTTCTTGCAGGGAAATCAGATGATGGGTTGACATTTCTTCAACAGTTGAAAGTTAATAATTCCATGTCGCTTTACAACTCAAACAATACTCATGGGATTCACGAAAACAGAATGCATTTTAGCTGAAATAAACGCGCAATATCAGTAACATAAAACAGAGAGATATACAAATTTTCCCATTCCACTGCAATCGAATAGTACCCTTGAAAGAGTGGGAAGGAAAGGCTCCTTCCCTTGTCCAAGCCACGCGCCTACGGTTGACTTGGCTTGTGTCGCTGGTGAACAGCGTGCTGCAAGACAATTCGCTGATGGCATTTCAATTTTGAGCGCAGTCGTGTGTTTATGATTTGTGAACGTGTCATGCATGTATCTCGCTGTCATGTAAGAAGAAATTTAACTTTTGTTATGTTTGTCCGCTGCCAGCGGCAAAGCTTATTTCATTTCCACGTCTTGGAAGTTTAACTAGTTCCTACCTCATGCACTTTTAAACGTTTCAATGCGTTAGTGCGAGTACATCCCTGCAATTGCTTAGTTTAACTTTTGCAACTGGCAAACGATTTAGTTAAACATTAGCTTTCATGTTTGTTGACTTCTTCATCGCACACATCTTGCTAGTTCAAGCGTATTCTCGAACATAGTGCACTACCCTGTTTTGCGCACACTCTGCAGTTACGATTTGCTTCCACTGGGCTATAATTCTGTGCAAAATCGTGTAGATGAGACAAACAGCTTAAAGATTTCAAATAGTGTTGATGTAGTTTAAACTTGGCCAAATCCATTCTTAGTTTAGCCCTTTTGTTCACACATGAAAAAATGAGACTAAAACTGAAATGTATCCGCTACAAATCAGTGGCGCACTTCTTGAGTTTCTTATTTCTGTGCAAATTTTAATCGGATTATTAACATATAAAACACCTTATCCTAAGTTTAGGCTTATTGCGATACAGGTGTGGAACTTGAAGACTATTTCTTAAAATCATTTCTTGCCATACACAGCTTGAAACATGACTTTCTTCAAGTGGCCATCAAGGACAAAAAGCACTGGGGCACTAAGTTCTGATAACTTGATGTCCTTCACAAATGTTTGCGCTGTGTCTTTGATATGGTTGCCAATTTTGGAACCAGTGATGTGGAAGCCAAATTTCCAGCGGCCGGTGGAGTGGAGGAGTTGACATTTACCCTCTTTACACTGCACTGTTATCGGGTTCGCGTTGCTTTGGGAATCCCATAAATCACTCAAGCACGACCGTGAGTGCTTCACTAAGCTGCTTGAGCGTGCATGTTTTCAACCACATGCGATTCAGCGAATCCAACTAGCAGAGGTAGGTTGGGAATCCGATAATAAGGGATTCGAGCGGAAAAGATGTTGGGTGGTTTGTATTAAGTCTTGTGCAACCTTTTCTGTACTTGTATGATGCTAAAACCACTACCGTGGAACAGATTAGCCTATTAAAGCTAATATGTAGCAAAAATGACGGATTAATCTATTTAATAGTTTTGCCTGTAGACTAACTACACCTAGTTAGGAAAACAATCAGCAAAATTGCATCGGCTGAGCAAACTGAAATATTATTCGGTAGGTTACAAGACATCAGATATTGACCTGAAGGACTATTACCCCAATACTGATTTAATAGGTTTTCATTATACCGTGGTATAGTAGAGTGATTCAACCGTAGCCTAATATTGGAAGTGGATGACTTCAGTATAGGCTACACTTTGAACTTTGTATCCCAGTTATGCGGCTATGATTTCCTCAGTTCACAATGGAACACAGGAGTAGCATAAAATGTGGCATAAAAGGTTGTTGAATAGGTTACAGTTGCAATTTGGTGAATCACAGTAGCCTACCTACTGTTCGTAGATTTCTACTTACAAAGTGCTGTGAATCCTCATATTTGACACTCGTTTTTATTATACTGCAGAGAACAGACTGGTTAATGATCCTGAGTCACGATTCCCACAAATGTTGACTAGAAATTCCCTACAGATGAGATCAAAATATCACAAAAATTGCCTAGATTTTCCACAAAGCAGTGTGTAATTCTCACCTAACTTTTAGCAGTTCAAAATACAGTATAAGCCAGCAGGGACGCTGGAAAGCGGGAAAATGACGGAGGTGTTGTCCAGCCTGCCCTTTGAAAAAGGGGGCAACGAGGGTGGAAATGACTTTTTCATAACAGTACCAGAGCAATTTCTTGATTTATCAAAATCGATTTGAATTAAGTTAATCATTGCAGCTATTTGCGCAGCAAGAAAATTCAGAATGGTTGTGGCATGGTGATTACGCCACATTTAACATTTAATTTGTATCAGTAACAGCAGAGTGACCCTAGTCAAGTGAGGAATCTCTAATGCTGGCATCCCGATGGTTGTCGGTTCGACTCTCTCTTTGGTCGGCTCAGGGCAATGCAGCATTGTGGTTGCAACAAATTTTTGTTATTATTTTTGAGGTCGATATTGTAGCTGAACAGAAACAAACATATATTGGTCACAATTTCTTTGTTTTTATAATTTTCCATTGTCCTAACTTTTTACTGCTCCCCATGCTGCACCGTTGTCCCGGCATCTTATTACATTTGCACACTTAGTGTTACTCTGTTGGCTATTGTGCTTAAGAACAGTTTTGGGATGATGTTTAAGGTGTTCTTGACTAAACAAGAGAAAATAATGGCTTGGCCAGAGTAAAAGCCTGAAAGGCAAGTTATGTTTTGTTATAATAAAACTAGCTAACTGCACGTGATTACCTGTTTCTGTGCTTTAATCGTGTGATCTACGACAAGGGACAGTTTTATTGCATACTGAACATGTTGGATTTCTGGCGCTTAGTAAAGGGCTGACCAACCAGTTTGCAATTCAGACGGATGCAACTGCTGCTATCGGAGAGCCCGAACCAGCGCACAAAGCTTCACACTGCGGCAGCAAGCAACAATAGAGATCACACCCATGATCACTCTATTATTGCGTGTTCACACCACTTACATATGGGTGCAATTCTTTGCCCACATCCCATTCATGGTGAACCATGCATTCAACGTCACGCCAAGAAGTGGCAACACAACCATTCACTGGAAAATTTTTGCACAAACTGGATTTTTGCTGAAGAAGGTTCAACAAAAGCTGGTGTTGTCTGATTTGCAGCAATTATTTACATTACATTGGTATAGGAGTCTTAGGCGCAATAATGATTACAGCACATACCATCATGGGCGTCAGATGGATTTTTCCATGGAGTGGCCGAAAAAAAATTCTCTAGGGGCCAACAGTGGTGAAATTTGATTTCATCAACTCAAAACTAAGAGAAAGGCATTTTTTAATTAAAAACTTAATGAACAAATATCAAATTACAACATCCACGGGGATAAGCTCCCTACCCCTTCTTAAACTCATGCAGTACACTATAAAACCAAATACCGCAGATATAGTCAACTTTTAAAATCAAGATATGTTCTGCCTTTGGAGATATTAAAAACAATCTCTACTGTAACTTCACTTTAAGTCTTTTCATCACCGCTACCATAAAGTATTGGAAGAGCAGCTCTTCTTTTCTCGTGTTCACAATCCTTTAAATTTAACAACCAGTTCTAGCACAGACCGTTCTAGATACGGCCAAGTGACAGTTTCCTTCATGACGTAATGATTTTTTGGCTAGTACCCTTGCATTTTTTGGTTAGTACCCTTGCATTTTTTGGTTAGTACCCTTGAATTTTTTGGTTACTACCATTGCATTTTTTGGCTAGTACCCTAACACAAACAAACCACACATAAAAACCGCTGCCGGCTGAGTTCATCCAATTTCAGCAACACTATACCGAATACCTGGTTCGGTTGCTTTTGACCGTAGCAGTGGCGTAGTCAGCCCAAAAATTTTGGGGGAGGGGCTAAAATGCTTGATTTTAGGCGAATAACAGTATTTTGTTTAGAACAACGCCTCTCAAAGCACAAAACGACTATATTTTCCATTGCCCCCCCCCTGACTACGCCTATGGACCGTAGAGATTAGACTACTTTAGATACAATACAACAGATAGACAAGATCCTGCAAATGGCATTTAAATCACAAGAATCTGATCACCATATTTGATGGAAATGCGTGACCACACTGACTGATCCCAATTTTATCTCACAAAATGCAATTTCCCTAAAAAATCCCTAGATACCTCAATTCCCCAAATTTTTCCCCAAACGTTGCTGAAATTCCCAACCTAGGGACAAATTCCCCAAGAGTGGGATCCCTGGTCGTGACTGAAATCAACAAAGTGGCTTTGCAATGTAAAAACTAACTCCCATTTCCTGCCCTGTAGAAGCTGTTCAAATTCTATTAAAGTCACTTGAA
>JGI24022J15233_10006070_pt1 | contig 13001 bp, 9 predicted proteins | sample Ectturendosymbi2_FD_15233 | JGI IMG/M metagenome (IMG submission 15233)
AACGGTTCGCGTGCGGTTCTGCCATTGGCCTGTGCCACCAGTGCGGCATTCACTGCGAAAGCAACCGCGTGATCCACGGCACAAGCAGGCGGAGATGGACGCCCGCAGACCATTCTTGACACTCCAAAAGGAGAGAGTATAGACGAAACTGCACTGGACATGGATATCCCTTCGCAGAAGGAATAGTGCGTTCCCTGGTACTGTATGTCCGGGGTTTGGCCCAGTACTGGTCCGCGAGGCATTTGTTACCGGTCGGCACAGAAAGAAGATTTATTGTCCGAAGCAAAACAATATCTTTGTGAAAACAATATCTCTGTAGCTATAGCAACCACGACAACACCACGACGTGGACTGGACGTAAGAAAATACACTACTGGTGCCGTTGTATGCTATCACCGCAAGATGGGACCATCTCGTTGCAGAGTTCCACTAAATTTGCATGCAATTGAAATGAGTCATTTCGTTTTTGATGTATTTGTTGGCCACGTTGAAGGCCTGTCCGCGGAAATAATGCCTATCTTAACCGGTCCGTAGAGCAAAACAGGTTGCCGACGTGGATGATGCAGCAAAGTACGTATTTATGTGCAATAAGACAGGCTGGCATTGAATGTTTGCGGCAAATGACCTGCCTAGCAAAACCCGCTGTTTATCAATCCTGCAATTCTGCATCACGGATAAAAACGGAGTACAGTCACGAGGTAGAACTGACGTCATTTCGAGAATCGGCAGAAACAATCTGGTTTTCGCAACTTGCTTACATGTTCTCAAGCTTCTAAGCAGCAAGCCTGTACGTTCCTATTATCCTTCCTAGCAACAGGATGTTTTGTTTTTAATCGTCTAACAACATGCTCTTATGTTGTCATCCTTAGTAGTAGCATGATGCTACGTTTTCAGCTATCCGAGCAACATGCTTTCATGTGCTTTACTATCCATAGCAACATAGACACGTGTTCCAAACTTTCCTAACAAGCCGCTTGCATATTTTTGACAGTACCAGCACGTTCTCAACTTTCTTAGCAACATTCCTTCCTCATACTTTTACTGTTTGAGCATACTACCCAAATATTTTTTCAGCCTGCCTAGCAAATTTCTTCCATGCTCTTAAGTGTATTAGAAACTTGCTATCACCTTATCAACTGTTCCTAGTGACTTAAACATCTCTTCGCATGAGATTACTCAATCAAACAAAGTTTCTTTGCGGGGTCAGACATCTGTCATGAGTCGCGGTTTCAGTCATATCTACACTGCGTTTCTTTCTGATAGCACACCGACTTTCACTACAGCATGGCGTCCTGCAAATGTTTTCCCACTATTCCAGCATTTACTTGTTCTGCATTGCAGTTTTGTAGCAAATAAAAAGCGGTTCAAGTCCAGCACAAACGAACGCGAATTCGACCTCGCACCCGACAACTGCTGACGAAAGAAGTCTTCAAAAATCAGCCGCNAGAGATCGAATGAACTTGNACATGTACCACCGCAGGTGGGCGCTATATACGTCGAATGTAAATCCAGAAAAACACGAAAGGAACACGCCCACTCGTATCACGATTGCTCATCGACACGACAGTGTTAAATACCGGACGATGCGTTCCTGCCAATGCATTCGTTTAACGTCGCGATGCTGAAGCAAGCAAAAGAGCACATTGTAGTTGCTGAACAACGAATTTGTAGCGATTATACAGAAATAAATACCTGCAAGGCTTGGGCTGGCCAACTGTTCCAATCGCCTAACACCAGCGGGCGTGTGTGTGCGTATGTGTATTTACCAACTGGCCACTGATGCACGTATTTGTTGTACACAACGTTTGGAGTAGATTTGCGCGCAATAAGGAAAGAAGTGGATTGAAATAAACTTGGAAAAATTTTGCAAAAATGTCCCTGGCATCCTTCCTTCTACTCATACGTCTTCAATCGTGAAAGCCTTGTTCCTACAGTGCGATAAACGTGCAGTATAGAAAAACTTCAATAATTAAAGTATGTTACTATGCGCCAGTCCCAACCAGGGTACTTTGGAGAAAGTTTAAGTACTAAATTGACTAAGGAGTTCACACGATGTCCACTGATGGACGATAGCAGCTAAAATGCCAGGGTCGAGCACTCACCACAAGTATTTCCTCCCTTTCCGTCATTTGCAGTCGTCTTTTCGGTACCTTCAGCCGACAGAAGGTCTTTGATGATTTCTTGGTCTTTCTTTCCTTTGTTGCGAATGAAGCGCGGATTGATGTGGATTCGCTCGTAATGCCGCTTCAAGCTGAACGAGCGCGGGAAGAGCATGTCGCAAACGTCGCACCTGAAATGGACCGGGACAGCATGACTGTTGTTGGTAAATTGCAGTAGCGATTCGAAGTTCGTCCCAAAGCGATCATAAAGTACACCTGTCGATGTTCGAGTCTTGAACAAAGTTTCTAATACGAGTGGATTCACTATCGAGAATCACAAAACTTTGGCTTGATTACAAGCGTTGTGGGAAAAAATGCATGAAAACCGCAGTTGGCGTGGTATGCGATGCGTATGTTCATAAAAATACACTGCTATCAAGCCGGGTGAGGTCGAATCTTGCGAGACGACCGTAGAAGTCAAATATCAGTGGGCATCAGCGTGCTTTACCTAATACCCAATATAAAGCCGCGCGAAACACATGTCAGGCAGTAGGTAAGAAATTTCGAGGCCTGTTAGGGACAAGAAAGGAATAGAGAAAATGTAATATGAAGAATAATCTTGCTGAGAAAATTCAAGTAAGTTTAATGCAGCGGCTGGTATAAGGCTGCGATTACACAATAGCTAGTACAAACTCTTCATCGAGCACTTTTATACACAGCATTGCTATTCTTACCTGTAGGAAGTCATGCCACCCGACTTGCTTCGGACCGTGTGTTCAGAACATACCTGCAAGACAAGAATCCCTAACACGTATCCAGGATCGACCAAATAAAGAACTCCCCAAGGCTAGACGCAAGACTCACGAGAGGTCAATTCTGCCACAGAATGTAAATCAGATCCAGCACGAGTTGCGACTGAAACGTTAAGTCAGCAAATTATCTTCTCAACATCTTATATTTTCCATAACAAACTTTGTGCAAAATGGGACTTATTCTACGTTTTTTCGTGCGTAAAGAAAAAAATAAAATTACAGTGTAAATAGAACCGATCACCAGCCCCCAAATCAATCGAAATCGAAGGGAAACGGAATTGCACCAAAAAGCATAATGGGTAACTTTGACTCTACCACAGCAATAAGTTCGTGTTGTTATTCAAAAGTTGGTGGAAATCTACTAACATATGAAATGATTGCTTTACAGTAGATCACATTTTTCCTACAATTGCATGACTTCGCATGAGCAGAGCTCGTTGCAGGGTTTTGTTGTAAACTCCGCGTTCAGCGCAAGGAAGTGGAACCAGCACTTTTTTAGCGTTTCAAGATTTTTTCCATTTTGCATTAAAAACAGCAGCAAGTAGTAGCTTATTTTTTTTTCAGTTCAGGACCAAAAAAGTGTTGTGGGACTTTACATTAAATTAAGATATAACAAGGTAGTGAAGACTTTCAGTAACTTGTTTAATTCGCATAAGCTTCACGGGAACTTACTCTAATAAATTTGCATATTTTGAGGCACTCTAGCATTGTGATGTCACGAGCGACTCTTTCCGAATAAAGTGCTACGTTGTATATGACACCCTTGGAACATAACGTGTTTCATTATTAAAGACAATCTCTTTCTTTACAAATTGTTTATCAGTTGCGCATAAATACTGTTCTATAAGTGATTTACGATGTGTATGGCTTTACCCGCTTTCGTATTTTTGGTTTCGCAAGGGTGCGCAAACTGGGGCCGGCCTGCGGCCCTTTACGGGGTTCTGTGCCACCCGCAGAACCCTGCAGCAAATTGGAAAGAAAACGAAATATTCCTTAGCTTTTTTTAATCATGCTGTCTAAATGTTGTATTATCTTAAGAGTGCACAGCACATGTTTAAAAGATGCGGTCCTCTAACGTATTATGGCTCAACTGGTGTGGTCCACTCTCTTGAAAAGTTCGCCTAACATTGGCTTATTACCCAGCAAAGCTATCGAAATCATGAACTGTATGGTTAGTGCTTTTCTTGTCAAAATTTTTTTTCTTTGGGTGTAGGTTGTAGAGTTACTGATTTCACATTTATTTTCACATTTTCTCAGAAAGATTTGCTGCGAAGTCACCCAGAAACGACGTGTGTTAACACGTTTGACCTTCATTTTAATGCTAAGTTCGATGTGACTCGCTTTGTCTGCATGAACTCTGCCCACTCGCGAAAGTACGAATAATAAAAACCACGTTGTTTCGAAGTCAGAGCGGCGGCTTTAAAGACCGAGCATCACTCATTGTCTTATAAACAATTTGGAGATGCGAAAAATGAAGTCTGCTTTTTCAATCAAACAACAAATGAACTTCATACCTTGAACTTGAAGTTGCCTTCTTTATCAAATGTTACGGCTCTGCCTACAAACGAAAAGTAGTGCACTTTGTCATTTTTCAAAGATGTGAAAAAGACACGAAATCAAGTTAACGTTCGAAATTCAGTTGACGCTTCAGTATTTCTCACCCGCAGTCTCAGTGCAGAAAACAGGTTCTGTGCGGATGCTTGAATCAGCATCAGGGGGTGCTGGTGTTTCGGCAGAGTCGCTCTCAACAGTTTGCTTAGGTTTGAGCCGGAGAGACTTTCGGTGGCATGCCTGCAAGTTGTTGGATCAGATACCAACGTTAGACAAACGAAAGTTCAGGCAGCCTCTCCTGATCGCTGTGAACAACCTCTACGCAAAACGACTGGTTACAGAACAAGCATACTAATTTGCAATGCAGCGAGCTAATTTCTATCTTAAACACACATTTAAGTAAAAAAAAAACACGTATAGCACTGTTAAGATGCTTTTGCTCTAACAATTCAGGGCGGTAGGCAGTAGTTTATTTTCGCTATACATCACATGTGCAACCCGTATCACCTATAACAATACTCATAGGAAATTACAGTCCAGCAAGGTATGTTCCCATGCCCAGATAATTACTGCCGCTTGTGAGTTATGACAATAGCGGCAGATATGCAAGCATATTTTTGCTGCGTGAAGCGTTATTTTTTTCTATTACGAAATAAAATCCACTTAGGGCTAACTCCTTTATTTGTGACTAGTTAGAATCAAGAACGTGCACTCTATGTCCGGGTCTTGGAGAGGTTATTTGGGTTTGTTGATTGTTCAAACACTATTTGAAAGAACCAGCGGCCAGTCACACGGCTGTGTAGCAACTTGGAAAGACATCGCTACTTCGGGGGTAGAGGAGCGGTAAAGAATGAGCACCTCAACCTTCTACACGACACTGCTGGTTCCAACGCACAAAGGCCTTGCCGGTATTTGTTCAAGTTCTTACCTCTGGCGATGCCGTCCGGATAAGACTTGATTGCTTCACAGGAATGTCGAACATGCAGTCCTGGTAACGGGACGGCTTGCGTTTCAATCTTGCTGTTTTGATTTTGACAACTGTAGGTTCATGGACAGAGTCGTCCACAGGAGGTTGGGGAGGTACTGCTTCACTTTCTGCAAGTTATGTTACTAACAGTTAAAGGCCGCTGGTCTGACGTTATCCAGGTACAAGATACTGCTTTCGCATAATGCCGTTAACTTAGAAAAACATTGCGTTATTAAAGAAACAGGTAGATATAAACTATTAAACCTTGTGCAAATTTAGGCCTATAGGAGAATAACAGCGATGGTGAATGCAGGTCCTTCACGCTTAGTTGAAACTTTCAACACTGTCCCTACTTACTACCTAATTTAGTGGAACTATTAGGGAAAACTTTCACTCCGTGAAAATCAAGTAGTTCGATAAACCAACTCATCACACAACTTCGGCAAGAAGAACATTATGGGCGTTGTGATCGTTCATGGTTGAAGTAAAATCTTTCACAATTAAGGAACAAAAACATCTACCCACCTTGAAAGAATAGACTAGCGTGTAGTTAAAAAATTGTGCGCGTAAACAAAGCCCATCCACACTGACGGTTCCTTATAGGTCGTCTTATTTACATTCAAACATGAAACACAGCTAAACCTTACAAGCTTAACAGTTCGCTCTAAGGTTTACGACGCACATTGACACCCAAAGTGAAATCGCTTTGCCAGTTAGCTTCACAACTGGCTGCAATATGGCTAGTTTAAATTCCACAACATAACATCTGACCAGAAGGCCTACGGTGACATCACATCCTGTTTTGAAGCTTTGCGTCTTAAAACATCTAACAATGCACGCAGCACCACAAAAAGGAAAAGTTAAAGTAGAACAATTGAAGTTCACACAAACACTTCAATTTTTCAAAAATGTGAATGAGCGTGCTGCGGGTTTAAACGCTTTTATCCACTTAAAGCGTTGGGATGTTTCAAGAATCCAGTGGGTTCATCGAAAGAACGGAGGCACCTTCTTCAGAAACCATGCTACGTGTCACGTATGGGGGTCACGGCAGTGAAACGTATATTAATCCTGTTTGTATGTAAAATGTACAGCCGAAGAACAAACGTGGAGTTCTCACATATCGCAAAAAAACAACCGGTAAAAGTTTACGTAAACGATTTTCAACTTGTACCGTTTTCAACAAAAAATATAAGCTCAGTAATGGAAAGGTGAAGCTCGATGGTTGAAAAATTAACTACTAGTTCGAAAGACGATGCAAACGAAAAAGATACGCGGCTATGTTATAAAGGTTAGAAGTTTGTATCGATGACACTGATCTTGCAGGGCGGTTTAGCACACAACTCTAAACTCGGGAAGTTTTATCAAAGGTATTTTTCTTGCCAATTTTGAGCTTCAGAAAACTTTTCTTTCAAACGACTTCACTCATTAAAAATATGATACAGATTTCGCTGTAGCGACTGGCACAAATTTGGTAGTAGACCAGCATTTTCTACATGGGACCTGTACGTATGTTACACACCATTAAAATTTTTGATTTTGTTCAGAAGCAACAAGTACTTCGTCAGTCTTCTTTAAAAAGAGGCTAAAACGTTGTCCAAGACCAGCTACATTTTTTCGTAATAATAATAGGGTTTCCACATGTTCAGGCACACAGGCCTGTGAGATTTTGGTGAAAGCTACATAACTTTCCCGGTCAAATAATTACATGGATATAGTTCTGCATCCAACAGGCGCACAATCGCATCAGTTCGTTCAAGGTTTAAAATATACTTAAATTTGCAAGTTTTATTGTTCGTACAGCTGACGACAAGTCGAAACTGGTCTGAAACTACGAAAACATCTGACATCCAGATGACCTCAATTTAAGAAACCAGCTCCACAGTGCAAAAAGTAGAATTTGTTTATGGTGGCAAAGCAATTTTGCTTTAAATGCGCTTCTAAAACGCACCTGCAAGAAATGCAGTACACCTTCTTTTCTGAGTTTAATTAAAATAACCAGAGCATCTTTTACACTTTTTGCTGCCAGTCTAAAAGCAACAGATAACTTTCATATTTAAAAGAGCTTTTCCGAAAAATTGCTTCCTTGTGCTTGATTTGTTTGCCGAGGCTATAATGGGCATGATGTAGACATTAACTGAAAAGAAACCATGCGTTTTTCAAAACAACGTCAATTATTTTCTCGGTGGCTTGGATTGCCGCATGTACTGAAGGAGTAGCATTTTTTGCGATAAAGAGAAGAAAGAGCGTCGTTCGATGCCGCTTCCAACAAACATTCTGAAAGGAGCAGTTTCCATCCGAATATCTCATTCGCTTGCAGCGTTTCACCGTAACGTTCACCAGTAACAGCTTTATAACGTGATTGGCTGAGTCAGCATCACAAACAACTAATGCGATTGCGGCCGTCAGGCATGCTGTATTTCTTTGTGTTACGTTTCTTTTGTTCTGAGGTAATTTTCGACGCTTTGCACCAAAGACTGTCCGAAGTCGCTCTGCAGAACAAACGCGAGACGTTTTTGAGGCCTAAGACAGTCGGTGACAACTGTCGATGTAACGCTTTCAGCTTAAGAGTTCGGTGCGCGATGAAATCAACACCCATCGTTTCATGTCTGCTCTGAACCAGGCCTAAACAACGACGCTTGCGCAAGTCACCCTTGGCGATGCAAGGCGCTGAAACGACTTCGGTCTGCTGTTACAACTATTTTCATGATTATTGCACGTGTTACGCCTGGAGGCAGCTACACTTCCCGTCATCCAGCAGCACCAAGCGTTCTGCGCAAATGGGACAAAGCGTTTGTAGGAGTAAAGCACAGCATGGACTCACTGTATAGTTACTGGGTCATGCGTCAGGCGAGGGATCCAGTTTTGCCCAAACGTTTTGTTTTCGTAAGCTGCATTGCGGCCGTCCGCCGAAATAGCAAAAATTGACTCATTAAATATTTTTTTGCCCAAACGCAAAAACGTGAGTGAAACGTTTTAAGTCCCGTGACACGTACAGCACATGTTATTGAGTCAACCAATTTTAGTCAACAAAAAGGAGAGGGTTTGCTCTTTGTTTTCAACAATCGACGACGCATTCATGATGACAGCACATGTGTGGTTCTGCAGTACGAAACGCATTCCACAGTTTCAACTATGCGTTCTCTTTACCAATAACCTGCAAAGACTCTGAGATCTCAGCAAGAATCACTAGCACATTTCCAAATGCGCAACGCTTCAGTGGCAATTCCAGACCAGGCGTTTGGGGAAGTCAAAAAGGCTTTCACTTGTTTAAACGCCCCAAGACTCCCAGGTTCTCTGTGACAATGGTTGGGTAATACGCAAAAGTGGTTACCTTTTGTAGGTCAAGAAAGTGGCTTTTTGTGTTGGTTGAACTGCGCAATCTTTCAGGGAATCGCCACAGTTGAAAAAGTGCCTTAAATCATTAAATGGCAAAACTTTTTACGCGGGTCCAAAAAGACCGGGTCTCATATTTCACGAGCTGCACAGCAATTACAAACACTTTTGGCGACAAACAATCTCTTATGTCTACAAAAACTGTTTAAGAGATATGCGACATATGCATCCTGCGCTCTGGTGTTTCACACTTTTTTGACTATCCGTAACGAGATAAAAATAAACATTGTCTGAAACGTATTTCCGACCTGCTTAGAAAGAGAACATCAGTTCTTACACTAGCAAGTGACAACTGAAGCCCAACATAAGAGACTAATAAACAGCTAAATGACGATCACGTTTCCAGACAAAGCGTGTGCAGTTACTGTACATGTACATGGAAAACATATTTATTGCTGAAGCGATATTGCAGGAACAAAAAAAATGAATGAAAGGCACTTGCTATGAATTAGTCCCGTTTTAGGTAGCTCTGCTGTCTATCGTGCAAAACGATCTCATAATCGCGGCATAGTTTCGCATTTCGCCTTGAAGGCAGATTGCCTTAAATTACATTTAACGTCACTAATAAAGGTAGAATTTCAATCATGTGTTTTTCAATTAAGTCGGAATTTCAATCCAGTACCGTTGCACATGTTTGTACATTGGACTGCTGATGTGAAAAACACATCAATCCCACTATCACAGATTAAGAAAAAATGTACCCTGCTGAACACCATTTTCGCATGCCAAACCACTTTAAATACTGCCAAATTTCTGCAATTTGGCATTAAAAATGTCAGCCTGGCAACAGCCCTAATACTGGTTTTTGCTTCGAAGGTTTCTAAGATCTTGCATCAGTTATGTAAGTTTTTCATTTTGCATTCGTATTTTCACTATTGCTTTTCCTTTCAAGGCTGCTATCAGGCCTTAAAGAAATAAACTTGTAAGAAAAACAGGCCAGTTTTGCACAACCCAGTCGAGAACTGTTGGCGCAAGCGACTGCGTTTGTGATTACCTTGGTACGGCTGGGCAGTTTCCACCCGGGAAAGACATAACGGAACAGTAGTACAATACATAACGGAACAGTAGTAATTTGAAAAAACAGCTTTGTTGAACTATTCTATAACAGAGGCTACGTAAAAATCCAGCACGCAAATCCTGAAGTTCAAGGAAGTGTAAAGCATTGTTAAGTTTCAAGTATTTTTTAATCTCTGTTTCTACTTCGATAAGCACCTAAAAGGAGTCATTTATATCAAAGGGGCGCCACAAACGTTTGGAGGTGAAGTTGCTCTAAACTGCCCCCCCCTGGATCCGCCACTGCAACGCGTAGAATTATATGATTAGACGTAAAATCATGGTGCACAAATAACAACGCTTACAAATCCATAAATTATATTTTCTAATGGTTTCCTTTAGGATTTCGTTGAATATGTCATTTTTATCTGATGTTTGTTTCCATTCACCGTTGCGTCTGCGCCTGGTCAAAGATCAAACTTAAAAGATTCAAACCTTGTTAAGGACTGACCAGTGTCACAAAATCCAACCTTATAACTTGCACCTTTAGTTCCAACCTTGCAGGAACCTTTTTCAATTTCTAATAAAAGATTTTTTAACTTGTAGCGTAGGAATTCTGGTTTCCGATTGTCACAGCTGCACGCAAGCTAAAATTCCAATCGACATAAAACAACCTGATGCTCTTTTCGCAAATTCTAGTCGATATATCGCACAGTAGTTGCCTCCGGAAACTAGAACATGACCATACCGAGTCAAAAATGTTTTAGAGGTTTTCAGAACAGGCAAGAACTGCTATTGGGCCGGTATACGTCAGGAAGATTATGCGTCTGTTCCACACTTTTTTCTACAAAAACCTTTCCAGGGAAATAAAGATGAAAAAGGCAAATAAGTTGTCAACAATTGCCTTAATAAGTTCGATCTTCTGTGATTATCGAAAATGTTTCTTGTGGAAGAACTGTTTTATGTAATTACGCTGCGGTACAAACTCAACGTGGCATGAGGTATGTGTTGTATTCGCCAACTAATTTGGTTTGCAATGCAATTTTGACTGGAGTGAAAGAGAAAATTAGCGGCAAAAATCATTGGTAAACTGCTTGAGTTGATACAGTTGACAAAAAACACGTATTCATGTTACAAGAGAACAAGTTTTTGGGAGAAATAAATCTTTCCCTTTCAAAAGCACATAAAAACCTTACAACGATAAACACAATGTTTGGACTAAAAGGATTAAGACATCTTTTCGTTTTGTATTTTCAGTAAATTGATGTCTGTACTGCAAGGGAACATCCCAGTAAAATTATTATTTTTATGGTGTTGTTTTCCCCTTGAAGAGAGCCTGCCAAAAACAACACTACATAATAACACAAGAGCTAGCAATGCAGAGGGTAATTCTGATATGTTGTCGATAGATTGCGGCACATAATGTGAATAACTATTTCTAATAATGGCTTCGCGTAAAAGTTTCGTTTGTTGGCATGATTGCATTTCCATCAGTTTTTCGTTTCTATTTTTCTTATTTTTTTTATAAGCGAGAGCACAAAGTTTTATTAGCACGCTTTGTTAACGTCCATCTCTTTTGTAAAGAATTGATTTAGCACACCAGCTATGAAAGTTTCGCTCTTTTCCCAATATCGCTAGTGAAACAAAAAAAGTTCGCATAGATCTTGAAAACCATTTTCACACTTTGTCTTTTGACCTCACACACGATTCAGGATACACATACACCGTTCAAAAAACCGTTGCCGTCTCCAGCAGAGTAAGTAGGAGTGGTGAATTGTCCTGAATCCAAACAGACAGTCATTTAACTGCTCCAAAAACTAAGTGGAGGACTTGAATAAACTTACAAATTGAAAAAATGGCACAAAAGATTCTCGGTTAACTCGTTATTTTCAACACAACATCATCAGCGCGTTGACTAAGCGTTAATAACGCATTTTTATTTGAACTGTGTCACAAGCATTACATGCCACAAGTCATAATTCGTTCAACAGCGTAGCCAGCCCAAAACTTTGGTGGGGCAAGTCGTTTGACTTTAAGCGAGCAACAGTATTTGTTTGGAACACCGCGTCTCAAAATACAAAATGACAAGATATGCTAGAAATTTTGTGGGCATGACCACTTGGCCCTCCCTCGCTCCGCCTATGAATTTGGTGGGCTTATTTGTCACAAAGTTTCATAATTTGCAAGTGTCTGAACCTCAGTACGTATCTTTTCTAGTTTTCGGGTTTAAGACATTCGAGAATTTCATTAACGTAAACCAACGTTAATACGGAATTATTTACCTATCTCGCTTATACATCATGGGACCACTACGGTTGAGCAGTAGCACAGTAATTGGTACGAGACTGTCCACAAATACTTGAAAGGGAAAATTCCAAGTAGCAATCTGCAAGATCGGAATGGGTTTTACTTGTTTTTCGACATTTCATATTTTGCTGTCAGATGGCCGAAACCTATCGTTAGATACGATATTTGGAGACTGAATCTTTCGCCTACAAAGTCGGTATCGTTTTTCTTCCACTTTAGAAATTATCACGCATGCTACCAACTGAAAATCCATCTAGGAAAAAAATCGTCTTAAGTTTAAACCAGTGGAAAGTTTAAGCCTGCCTTGGAATGCAACTGGACCGAACTCTAACTTTTAAATACCATCTAAAAACTTGAGATCGAAAATCTTCGTCAGGGTAACGAATAATTGGTGTCAATTGGAAAGACGCATTCTCTGCATTAAGAACGTCGGCGCGATCTCTCGTGTTTACCCCTGCGGAATACTGCTCTCCAGTATGGTCCCGCAGTGCACACACCGGACAGCTGGACGTTTCTTTGAATGAGGCCATGCGGCTCATCTCAGGATGTCTCCGTAACACTCCAATCAACTATTTGTTTTTCTGAATGGTACAAGACCTCCAACATCTAGGCGCACAGCCGCCTACAGTGGATTATTACGCAACAGCACTTTCAACCACGATTTATCTTTTGTACATCCGACCTTCCCCCAATCGACCCATCGCAAGAGGCCCACTAACTATGGCCACATGCTGAGAGTATGTTTGATACTGTCCCCGATACAATAACTCCAGGCGCTCTTGAACCTTACTTCCATGGCTTCTCAGTCACACCACGCGGGCCTCAAAATGCTTGGGTCCAACTAAACCGGCTAAGAACTGGCGTTGGTCGTTTTGGTGC